>Ga0210057_1002569_pt1 | contig 25875 bp, 27 predicted proteins | sample CryGeyCG2114_010_2_FD_183968 | JGI IMG/M metagenome (GOLD analysis project Ga0210057, IMG submission 183968) | Groundwater microbial communities from aquifer - Crystal Geyser CG10_big_fil_rev_8/21/14_0.10 (SPAdes) (version 2) | ecosystem: Environmental > Aquatic > Deep subsurface > Groundwater ...
TAAGTGATGAAAAAAATAAGACGTAGTGATTTTTCAAATCTTTTTCTATTAACTTTTCAACCAAATTAGCCAAAAAGTTTGCGACACCCGTTTTTCCATACGCAATCTGACTTATATCAATTCCTATTCTCATCACTAAATTATACCTGTTTTCACAAAAAAAAGAACAACTCACTGTAATTTAAGCCTCTTCCCAAATTTCTCCGGTTACACCGAAAGCTCAAACATTAAATTAGCTTATAAAGGAATTGCACCCCTCTTTTGACAAGGGTTTTTGTTTCACTCCAATAAACGGCAGGTATACCAACACGTCATGTATACAAAGACAGAAAATAGTCCCTACGCGTAGGGACAAAATTTTGACAATTTTGAAGCTAATTATTCCAAAATCACAGACTCTTTATACTTATATAAATATAAGGGGATGTAAAATTGATATAATAACTCCATGTGAAAGGATTTAAAACACTAACACTCAAAAGAATTCTAAAAAAACATCAAGATAACCTAACAGACAAAGAAACCAACAAAACTATTGAAATACAAACAATGCAAAAGAATACATTCGACAAACTAATTCAGAAAAGTACCACGCAAAAACTATTCGACAAAAAGAAATAGCACTGCCAGAAATATATGTTTTACTTAGTAATAGGAGTATTTACTTGCTTTATATGATGTTGACAAATGGCTTTTTATTGTATAAAATAGACTTATTATGGCACAAAGTATACGTCTTACAATTACTCCTGACCTTGAAAAAGCTCTCCAAATTTTACGTCAGTCAACTTTGGCTACGTTAAATACGACTGAGCTTATTAAAATGGCGGTTGGAAGTTTTGCAAAAATGAAAAAGGCAGACATTTCTTTGGCTGAAAAGGAAGTTAAGGAGATGAATCTTCTATCAGCGCGCCAGTTTTATGAATGGGCAAAGGAAGATGGAACTTTTGAGGTAGACAATATTTCACCGAATGCCAAATTAAAACCTTTCGTTCCAGAACCATATGTATCAAATCGTTAAATTTTTATTTCCTTTTGCTGATGACTTCGATAAAGGGAAACCCCGTCCATCTCTTGTTGTTTCACCTTCATTTGGTAAATACAACCAAACAATTCTTGCTTATATAACCGCAGACTTAGAGGATAAATTAGATACTGATATTATTCTTGATTCGTCAGGAAAATTTTTTCATACTACCGGACTTCGTTCTACGTCAGTACTCAAACTTCACCGACTTATAACTGTTGCTCCCTCACAAATCGGAGAGGTTATAGGTTTTTTGCCTGATGAGCTTATTCCTGAGTTAAAAGGAAAATTGATGCAAGTTTTTCAACTTAAGTAAGATAATAAATTCCGACAAGGGACAAACAGGATGGGCTACTGGTCCACACCTAAATTTTCAAGTAAATATTTTTGGGATTCCTGTTAATCCAAGAGTTTTTTTGCAAGGAAATCCTTAAGATTCATTTTTTCCGTGATTAGACCAGAAAAAATAAGACGTAGTGATTTTTCAAATCTTTTTCTATTAACTCTTCAACCAAATTAGCCAAAAAGTTTGCGACACCCGTTTTTCCATACGCAATCTGACTTATATCAATTCCTATACGCATAATTACCTCGTTAACGCAAAATGTTAACGTGCTTTACTATTATACCGAGTTTTCAGAAGTTTATACAGTAAGAGAAGAGTATTAATTGCTTATTCCTACGTTTTCTTCGAGTCGCTCTATCCTTTTTTCATGTTCCAAACTTTGAATTTCAATAATTTTATGGATGGCTTTTGTTTCCAGCTTTAAGTCAGCAGTATCTTCTTTTAATATCTTTACGTCTGACTTGACCTCTGAAACGTCAATCGTCAAATCATCTACTTTCCCTTCAATCCTACTTAACCGAAAATCAACAGGCTGTATAGCATCTTGTACGACGTTTTTGATTTGTTTCAAATCGTCTTTTGTTAACATAGAGATATAAATATATAAGAAAAGAAAATACTTTTCAATAGTACATTTTATATCAAGTTTGACTTCATTTGTCCCGTGATTGAACCAGAAGAAACAAAACGGCAAGAAGAAAAAATCCTGCGGCGTAATACACTAAGCGCTGTGCTGTAAAGAAAATCCAGAAAGAAAAAAAGGGCAAAGCCAATAGCAAGCATAAAATTCCGGCAACAATCAATATCCTGCTGTCTTTTTTATAAATTAAGACCAAAAGCGTAATTAAAAATAATATGTCTTGAATTTTCATTGACCCTAAAACTAATTATCTATTTTAAACTATATAATTTATTAACTTTTAATAACTAATTATTGCGACAAATCTCCTCAATTATCTTATCGTTGTCATATTCGTACTCCCATTTCGGATAATTCTTTCTAAATTTTGATATATCCGAAATATACCATATATGGTCACCTATTCTATTGCTTGAGCTATACTTTATCTTCGCTTTTTTTCTCAAAATTTTTTCTATTTTACCGACTGCTTCAAGAATTGAAATATTCGAATGCCGTGAACCACCAATATTGTAGACTACTCCTTTACCGGGGGCCTTATAGAAGTGATAAAATGCATTTGCAAGGTCATGAGAGTGAATATTGTCTCTAACCTGTTTCCCTTTGTATCCAAAAATTGTGTATTCCACATCAGAATTGATACATTTTATAAGATATGCAAGAAATCCATGTAGCTTTGCGCCGCTATGAGCCGGACCCGTAACACATCCTCCTCTAAAAATACCAGTCTTTAATCCAAAGTATTTGCCATACTCCTGTACCATTACATCAGCTGCCACCTTAGACGCACCAAAGATGCTGTGTTTTGAATTATCAATACTCATTGATTCGTTAATTCCTTTATAAAATTTGTGTGTTTTAGGTAATTCATATCTGGTCTTTTTCTCAATTAACGGCAAATTGTTTGGTGAATCTCCATAAACTTTATTAGTTGAAGTAAAAATAAAAACTGCCTCAGGAGAATATAGCCGGTATAATTCCAATAAATTATGTGTGCCAACGGCATTAATACTAAAATCCGTAAGAGGCTCCTTTACTGCCCAATCGTGGGAGGGCTGGGCTGCCGTATGAATTATTAAATCAAAAATATTTTCTTTAAATAATTTCCGTAATTTCTCAAAATCGCGGATATCAATATTATGATGATGATGATAACTGTCCTTGAACTCTTTTATTAATTGCTTTTTTGACCATTCGGTACTCGCATCTTTCCCAAAAAAATACATACGCATATTGTTATCAATACCGTGCACCTCAAATCCTTTTTTTACGAAAAACTTTACCGACTCAGAGCCTATAAGTCCGGCAGAACCTGTAACAAGAATTTTTTTCATAATTAACAATCTAAATTGTATTTTTCCATACAGAAGTATACCAAAAAATAATATTTTGTTTGCTATAATCTGCTATGAAATTATCCATATCCTGATTTACATTTGTTTTTTAGCACCCGGGGCAAATCTTTTTAAAACCGGAAATAACAAATAAATTAATACAAAAAGAAAAGAGATTATACTAACAATAAAGCTTTTATCCACAAGTCCTTGAGGTGCATAATAAACCATAAAAGAATTATTTCCTTCGGGTAAAAAGAAACTATTAAATAATTCGTATTTTTGGCTTTTTTGAATGTAATTATTTTGAACATTTCTTAACATCCATCCCTTATCGTAACTTTCTGAAAAGATAAGTATTTCACCCTTTTTTGCGTTTGTTATTTTAACTGTATATTTTGTCGGATTAATATTTAAGTATTGTATTTTCCCAATCGGACCATCTCCCCCTACAAAGAAGTGCTCTTTGTAATCCGATACCTCAAATACAACAATTTTTCCAAATACATTAGTCTTCTCTAACCAACTGATTTTTTCTAACGCGTTAACTGTCTTAAGATATTCTTCTTCGCTATATTTTCTATCTTTTAGAAAAATTCTGCTATCCGTATCTTCCGGAATGATAACGTACCTTACGCCGGCATTTTGAAGCATAAGCTTTGTCCTATTTTCTGACAATTTTTTGGTCAATGCGGAAATATCGGATGTATTAAAGAAATCACTTAAAGAAATCCTTTGACGATAAGAGGTATAAGGGCTAAATTGATGAATTACAGGAACCCAAGCCGTACGGAAAAAATTAGTTTTACTTGTTAATAGCTTATTAAGGCTCACATAACTTTGCGGAATGTCCCTGGTCTGAAAAGTTCCTTTAAGCTGTCCTAAAACCGCTTCTCTTATTGTAAAAGACCAAAAAATAACAAATACAAGGGATACAACCAGGTATGCATTTTTTGATATAAATTTATATTTTTTTTCCTTAATAAAACCGGTAACGCCATGTAAGAAATACGGAATCAGAAGAGAATATGAAAGCGCAACAAGCAAATACCACTTTGTCGGATCGCGGAACATCATAAACCCGGGAATTTTTTGAAACATCCATACATAAGCCTGCCCAAAAGGGTCATTTGTTCCTTTTGCCAAAAAAGCGCCGATTAGACCAAGTAGCGCAAAGAAAATTATGTGTCTTTTCTCTTGTTTGTCAGTTAATTTGTTAACAAATAATAATGCGGCAAATGCAAATACCGGTAAAATCAAAAACTCGGGTCTTAGAAAATACACTTTTCCAAAAATGTTCTCAGACCAATTTGGATGAAGAAGAGAGATTGAATTCTCAAATTTTGCAAAACTTAAGTACTCAACCATTCCTTTTCCCGAAAATGCATCCCCAAGATTTTCAAGCGGATTTTGCCTTAATATGGCAAATGGAAATAACCATAAGAAATGAAGTAGTACGGTAACAGCTGCCGGAATAATAGCAAATTTAACTAACAATTTTTTGGCCGGTTTAAAACCTTCCTTTAAACAAAAAATTAAGTAATAGAGAGCTAAGATAAAAACCGAAATATAGGCAATCCGCAAATCAAACAATAATTGAATTGAGAATATGACTCCGGCAAGAATAGACTCTCTTACTGTCACGGCTTTTACTTGCAGGTTTTCTAAGATATTTAAAAACGACAACAAAACGAATGGTGTCATTGCATAACCCATTGCAACACCTACTTGTCCGCCACCCGCAACCATTAAGATATAAGTATTCGCTGTAAAAATTAAAGATGAAAAAAGTGCGAAATGATCTTCGCCTTTTACTACTTTTTTGAATAAGAAAAATGAACCCAAGATTGATACAGCAAGATATGGCCAAAACCAAATAAGCTTTTCTATTATTACCCATGGAATATGCAGATAATTGAAAAAAATTGATGTTGTTGCTGAAAAATAAGTATTTAAAGCGAGTAAAAAAATGTCATTCCCACCGAGCCCGTTACTAAAACCTGAATTCCAAGAATAAGGGTATATAAAAAAATGTTGAATAGTTTGGGGAAATCTATATCCCCAATCACCGGTTGAAAGTGATAATGGCAGAAACCACGCTTTAAAAATAATAAAAATAACAATTAAAAACGCAAAGTATATTAAATTTTTATTTCGCATTTAATTCTTTTCTAAATGTTTCCGATATATCACTCACAGTAAAATCTTCCTGGTTGTATTCCAGTGTAATTACAATACTATTGTCCAAATTGTTTTTTTTCAATGTTTCCAACATCAAATCTTTATTTATAAAATACCCAAAACCACCATAAAAATATAGGTATTTGCTGCATAAATAATACCTGCTAACAGCCCATAAATTTTATAGCGAGGGAAAAGGTACGCAAAAAGAAGAAAGGTAAAAGAAAAAGAAAAGATGAATACAGGTAGTATCCAAAACATAATACTAATAGTACTCCATGATAATCCAAGCTTACTCGTCAAAGCAGTAAGAGAAAGATAGGTGTTAATCCATAATAAGCTTATGTATGATGTGCCAATTCCAGTATTTAAAATGGAATCCCACGCAGAGGGTAGGTGTACAAACTCACCAATATTCTCCGGCCAAAAAAATCGAAAATCTCCACCGAACAAATTGTACATATTTAATTACTTTCTAATTCCTGTTGACGAATTTCTTCATGTTATTTAATTCGCTTTATTACTTTTGCCGGATTACCAACTGCTACCGAGAAAGAAGGGACACTTTTCGTAACAATTGCTCCTGCGCCAATTACCGCTCCATCGCCAATTGTTACTCCAGGAAGAATGATAGCATGTGTTCCTATCCATACTCCCTTGCCAATAACAATTGGTGCTCTATTATATCCCTCTTTCTTTCCTGAAAATTTTCTATATTTTGTTAATGGGTACTTATGATCAAAATCAACAATATATACATTTGCTGCAATCATTGTATCATCGCCAATCTTTATAGATTCCTGTGCGCTGATAAATGAATAATCATCAATGAGAACATTTTTTCCAATAATAATTTTGCCACCAAAACCAGTTTTTATTCTAACTCCTGATCCAATATCTGAAAGAGCATTGATAGTCACATGATGTTTTTTATTTTGGAAAAAAATAATATCCTTGTGGAGACGAACATTTAAATCGATTTTATACCCTCTCATTTGGAGGCTAATAACTCTCCCTTTTGATAAAAATACTTGCCACACGGTTATGATAGCGAAAAAAATAGTATCAATTATACCGCTTCTTTTTATTTTATTTATTAATAACTTCATGACGTTTTTTGCTTTCGAATGTCAATTAGCAAACTGAATGTACCAAGAACAAAAAGGATATAAATACAATCACCTATTTCTTGTGCAATTTTTGCTTGACTGATTAATACAAATGTTAGTGCAATCACTAACAAAAATAAACCTAAAATAATATAAATCTTCCCGTTTATTCTGAGAACTATTGCTCCGTATAATGCAATAAACAAAAATACTGTGACATAAGTAAAAATGAGATTGAAATATGGAAGTTGGATAAGGTTAAGTGAACCTATCAATAACAACAGTAATCCATAAATTTTATAACGATGCTGTAAAAAATAATTTTTACAGTAATCAAATAAAAGAATATCTAATTTATAACGATCTTTAAATTTTGGCATTATTTTTTGAATTTCTCCTAAATAGCTTATACACTAAGAGTAGTACTACTAAACAAAAACTAGTTATACTAATTATTGATCCAATTACAAAAAGCTTTTGCGGATAAAAATCAATAATGAGAGAGTATGAACCTTTTTTATCAATTAACCAACCGTTAGCAAAACCATTAAGCATAAAATGATCATTGATCTCTTGGCCGCTATCTTTAAATTTAATTTCCCAGTTAGATGAATAGCGCTCAAGAAAACCAAGAATAAAAGGACCTTTTGCATCGGATATCGCAATTTCATATTTGGTCGGGTCAATTTGTTTAAATGATATTTTGGGCGGATTTTCCTGTGCACTAGATTTCTTGTCATATGCATATACTATTGGGACAGTCGGTGTCTGGACATACAAATTCGTAAAGATTTCTTCAGGATTACTTTTTTCAGGACCGCAAAAATAAACCGTAGCGTTTTTATCATTCTGGAAACCAGAAAATAGAAAAGTAAAACCATTTTTATCAAGATTTTCCATTGGGAAAGTAACATCAGATTGAAAATAATAATTATTCTTTGTTTGTAAATCTTTAGTCATGAAAGTCCCACGTATTGTTTTTGTATACACAGACAACTCATCAATTGGAATGCCTTTCAAATCTTCTGCGAGTTTTCCTCCTATTACATATTTCTTATCCCATGAATAATTTTGTATTGGTGCGTAAAGGCATTCTTCCTTTTTTGAGGGGAAATCAATGAGAATGGTACGAACCTCTCCGAGCGAGTTAGAAAAATCTTTAAATTCTAAGAATATCTTCGAATCTAAGTTTTTTCCCAATCCTTGAACTATTCCAGTAGCATCAACTGACTTTGGAGAGGCAGCAGAAGAACTGGTGCTTGTGAATACGCTGGGATATATTGCATCATTATTATTGTCTAGAGGAATACTCTGCGTATCCAACACTATTTCTGACCCTTGAATATCTCCCAAATCATACATAAAAATTCTCTTCCATTCATAACGATTAATATCTTTGTCTAATAATTTCTCAACCTTATCCATTTCCTCGATACTTTTCGCTAGTGCTTGCATCAATGTATCATTTTCATCCAATTTAAGACCTCTGTATACGGTAGCAACATCGTTTTTTTCTATCTGATTATGTAAGTAGGTTATATACAATTCATTAAAATTATCCAAATTATTTACTTTACTTTTTGTAAGATTGTTTATGTTTTCCCAAGCTTTTGTCAAAGTTATAATTGAGGGAAGCCAAACTTCTCTTTCTATTTTTTCTTTTTCAATATCTTTTATTGCACTTATTTCTCCAGCTTTTGCTAATGATATTTTCAAATTTTGCTCTAAACTTTGATCAGAACTATCTAAATTTATAGAACTATGTTTATATTTATACAAAAATGAGCTTGGTAAAACATTTGGCCTTTGTAGATTTACAACTTTAGAATTATCTTCCAAAACTATACAAGAGACACAAGTAAGACTTCTTATTCTTGAGTTAATTGGAAGTTTAGTTAAAAGTTGTGTATGATTGGCATCTGTAAGATCTTGTTCTAAAACAAAATCATGATTAAATCTTGATTGCAATTTATAACTATTTTCATTTACTCCTTGATATAAGTCCACCGAATTAACTGTATATAATTTAGGGGTAATTTCTGATCGTATTTCATAAAGATTCCATGGACCGTTTTTCCAAACAACTCGAAAAGAATCAGAATTTTTTTCTAAAATATTTTTATAAAATTTTGGCTCTTCTGTTGGCGCTGTATGATATTCCGGAGTTATATCTTCAGTCAATAATAAATACTTAATGTTTATTTTCTTTGCAATAGCTTTTGCTCTTTCAATATTTCCCTCACGTAAAGCTTGATATAATTCCCTTATGTAAGCTTTTTCTCCAGGAAGAAGCACTGCATCATTCATAACTACGGCGTTGTCTGACAAACCTGTAAAAAGAGGCGAAACACTCCAGTAAGACCATGTGTAAGCCTTAATTGGAAAATTGTAGTTAATAGCCGGAAGAACAAGGGTTTTATAATCATTTGACACAGACTTTTCAAATTTTGCATAGTCTAATACATAATCGGGTATATTCACCATCATAGAAAATGGTTTGTTAAATTCAAATTGGCCTTTATCATAAATTGGATAATGGTAGAGCATTAACAATATTATTGCCGTAATCCCCAAAATGGTCCGCAAAGTGGTAAACCTAATTTGTTTCAGAAGGTAATAAAGGGTAATTCCACCTAGTATAGAAAAAGAGAATACTACAATAGGCATAAATTTATAATACGGCGACCTGAAGGCAGCAAAACCTGGTATATGTTCCAACAATAATCCATAAATCCATCCGAAAGGTCCATGAGTTCCCGCTGATAAAAATAATCCCACAAAAGAAATCATCGTGAATAAAAGAACAATTACTTTTTCATTCCCATTTTTTACAAGTAAATACGCAAGATATGCTAATCCGGGGAAAATAAAACTTAAAGATATAAGCAAAGGATTTTCTAAATAAGCATTTGAATAAAAACCAGGATGGTTATACCAATTTAAATCTCCTTGTAAACGGAAAAGGTTTAAAAAACTAGTGTGTTCACTTATGAAATTTGTCCATCCTAATGCTGCTTCAACACCACCAACTTGTGTAAGATTTGCCGTATAGAGCTGTTGAAAGTAACTGGAAAATGGTAATAACCAAAAGCTATTAAGTGGAATTGCGATAAGGATAAATAAAATAAGCATAAGAAAAACTCTTTTAAACATTTTAAACCCTTCATTAGATTGAAGAAATATAAAAAAAATAAATATAGTAACAGCGGTTGCTATAGCAGAACCCAAAACAGGAATACCGTAAACCCCTCCAGCATTTAAAAAAAGTACCGCAAGTGATAAATATACTGCAGCACTTAATGGCGATAGTTGTTTTCTAAAAAATTTTATTAAAATTAAAGCTGTTAGAGGGATTAGCGAATAAGATGCCAAGGCAGATTGTGACCCTTGTATCCAAAATGAAAAGATATAAAAATTTACTGCAAATAATACAACTGCAAATAATCTAATAATCCAATATGAAGCCTTTGGATAAAGATAATAAATAAGTGCATACATTGAAAAAGAAACCAGCAAAAACCAAAAAACAAATGTCACCTTTTGCACATTGTATTGACCTACACCCAAAGCACTGACGACAGCTTGCAAAGCGTGTAAGGGAAGTTGTCCCATTTGGCTTGATATATCCACTCCAAAATTTTGAGAACTTAACCAAGTAAAAGTCCGTTGCTGGAAATATCCAATAAAATCGACCGGATAACCCGAGTCAAATCCAATCAGCATATGATCGGGTATAAACCAAAGAAGAGGAATCAAGCTTAACAATATAATGAATAGTAATTCTGCAAGAATAGTTTTATTTTTAAAAATCATCATTTGATTTTTTTGTTAATCCTTAAAACCTTTCAGACTGGAGAAAAGATAAATATAATAAGAAATCCGCGGATTTCTAAAGATAAAGGGCAGAATATCTTTATCTTCAACTTTTCTAATTTGCTGCTGAATGATCTTACGTTTTTTTATGATTTTTGGGAGCAGCGGTATACACGCAAGAATACCCATCTGCGCTCCAAATGAGTGTCTCACTTTCCCTGTCAAAAGAGCAAAAAGAATAAATACTTCACAAAACAAAATATGAACAGGAAGAATTTTTATCAATTCTAATATACTTAAGTTTTTGCAATATGACCAAATTCTATTGCGAAAAGATCTCAACATTGTTAAATCATCTTTGGTCATAACCCGCATATCTCCTCCCCCATAATGGTACATATAACTATCCGGGAAATAAAATACTTTCTTCCCGCTCAGCCAAACTCTATGACAAAAGTCTGTTTCTTCAACATAGCAAATAAAATCCTCATCAAATCCGCCAAGACGCATGTAATCATTCTTCCTCATGATAAAACAAGCACCTTTTATCGAATAAACGGGCATTTGTTTTTGATATTTTTCTCCTTTGTAGGATTTAAGATAACCATAATGATAAAGAAAACCAGTACTAGTCAAATATGAACCGACCGAATCTAATGCATCTCTATCAATGAGACTTCGTATTTGTGGCTGCAACATGCCAATTGTATTATCTTTTTCCATCGCTTTGACGAGAGGAGCAACAAAGTCATTTGTTACCAACGTATCATTATTCATTAACAAAATATACTTCCCTGTCGCCGATTTCACACCTCTATTATTCCCTCCCGCATAGCCAACATTTTTTTTGAGTTCAAGTATCTTTATATAAGAATGACTTTTCTTAATATACTCTGCGCTGTCGTCGGTAGAACCATTATTTACAACAATTACCTCAAGTGGTTTATAGGTAATTTTTTTCAGCGATGGTAGCAATTGCTGTAGCCATTTTTTTCCATTCCAATTAAGGATAATTATTGATACCAACGGTTCTTTCATTACGGATTTTAGACTGATAAATACTTGATATAGCGCGCTAGCGCGTCTTTCCAATGGGGCAGAACTATTCCTATCTTTGCGGCTTTTTTATTTTTTAGAGCAGAAAATAAGGGCTTGCGTACTGATTCTACCATACCTTTTCTATCTATGGGAATTATTTTTGTTTTAATATGTGCCTTACGGAATGCTTCAGTTGCAAACTCTGCCCACGAACACGTACCATCATTTACCAAGTGATAGACACCAAACGGAGGCATTTTCTTTAAAAGCTCAAGAGTACCAATCGCTAAATCCGGTGCATAGGTTGGACTCACAATTTGCTCGCTTGATATTTTAAGCGTTTTTTTCCCTTGTGCCTGCTTCATAATGTTTAAAATAAAATTCCCCTTTTTTGACCTGCTCCCCAACTTACCACCGTAAACGCCACATGTTCTAATGACAAAACTCTTATCACAATAGTTTCTTGTAAGGAATTCGCCGGAAAGCTTTGATACCCCATATACTTGCAGCGGGTTGGGCTCATTGTTTTCATCATAGGCATGACCCAACAAGCCGTCAAAAACATAATCAGTGCTGTAGGTTACAAAAATTATTTTTCGCTCCTTGCATATTTTTGCTAAATTCCTAACCGCAACTGCATTAACTATAAAAGCTTTTTCAGGATTTTCTTCGCATTGCTCCACCAAATGATATGCAGTAGCATTTATGACTACATCGGGCGATCTAGATTCTATTTCAGATTTTATTTTTTCAAAGTTCTCTATATCAAGATCCTCTCTACCATACGAAAAAACTTGAAATTTATTATTCCTTAGTGTCTTTTCAAGAAAAAATCCTAATTGTCCGTTTTTTCCAATCAAAAAAATTTTCATGTTAATAAAGCTCCCATGAGGCATCCTTTTCCGATGTTTTAACTCTTGAAATTGGCCATTGTATATTAAAACGTGGATCGTTCCATCGTATTCCAGACTCATACTGTGGGGAATAGTACTGCGATACAAAATATTCCACGACCGTATTTTTCTCAAGTGTTTGAAATGCATGCGCACACCCTTTTGGAATTAAAAGCATTTTTTTATTTTCTTCTGATAATATTTCACCAAACCATTGTCCATATGTTTTTGAAGATTTTCTTAAATCGAGAGCTACATCAAAAATAGAACCCTGTAAGCATTGAACAATTTTATCTTCCTGATATGGCGCTTTCTGAAAATGAAGTCCTCTTATGGTCCCCCTTTTTTCTGTTAGGGACCTATTTACATTAACTATCTTGTAAGAAATGCCTTGCTTTTTGAGTTCTTCCTGAGCAAACACTTTGGCAAAGTATCCACGCTCGTCAAGTCTAGGCTCCAAATCTATTATATATACGCCCTCAATTTTAGTTTTTGTAAATATCATAATTTTTTCCAATATAAATTCTTATCTAATTTGTGCTTATCCATCAATTTTTGCAATACTGCAAGACGCGTATATTTTTTATTTTCAAGGTCAATCTTCGAAAATTTTGCTTCTCCTAAATGCCTTATCAAATCTTTCACAGATTTTTCAAGCGGCCATTTTTGCTTTATTTCAGGAAATAATTTTTCAAATAGGGCAAACGAGACCTTATAGCTTCTTGTATCTATTCCGTGTTCTCCGGTATATTCTACGATGCATCCCCTAATAGTTTTTTGAACTACTTCTAGAACATCTTTAACCTGTAAATTATTGTCATTAAAACCGATGTTGATTACTTTTCCGTTTATTTTATTTTTTTCAATCCTTAGAAACTTTTCAAAGATATCAGATAAATCCCTGACATCAATTAGCGGTCTCCATGGTGTACCGTCACTTAAAACTTTTATATTTTTTTCAGCCACAGCATGTACCGCAAAATTATTTACCACCAAATCATCTCTAAATTTTGGCGAATACCCGTAAACCGTTGAGTTTCTCAGTAAGCCTACGCAGAAATCAGAATCCGCGAGCGTGAACAACGTGTTTTCTGTTTTTATCTTTGACTTCGCGTAAGCCGTCAACGGGTTAACCGGAGATTTCTCATCTACTATCTTTTGTTTGCCTATCCCGTAAATACTGCAGGAGGAAGAAAAAAGAAACCGTTTAACCCCTGCTTTTTTGGCAAGACGAGCTAGCCTTATTGATCCTTTATAATTTATATCTTCGGTAAGTTTTGGATTAATATCTCCCATTGGATCATTTGACAAAGCAGAAAGATGGATGATTGCATCAATTCCATATAAGTCTTTTTCTTCAATTTTTCTAATGTCTTTTGTTATTTTTTTATATTTTACAGTTTGTGGATTTCCTAAAACCTTTGTGAAAAAATTTGTATCCAATCCTATTACACTTATATCTTTTTTTAGTAAAGCAGGAACCAGCGTAGATCCTATGTATCCCCTGTCTCCGGTAACTAAAACCTTTTTCATATCATCCCCAAACTTTCCACTTCGGATCTTTTTTCCAAAGCTTATTCATCTCCTCAACATCCTGATACGTATCCATTGCTGACCAAAACCCTTCATGGTTGTACACAGCAAGCTGCTTCTCCTTCACAAGCCTGTCAAGAGCAACCTCAATCATCTCACGTGGTTTTATGTATTTAAAAACATCAGTTTTAAATACCATAAAACCTCCATTTACATATTGATTAAGTTTTGGTTTTTGTTGAAATTTTTTAATAATATTCTCCTTATCCGATATTACGAGGCCCCATTTCGATTTTGGATGGACACCGATTATTACACCTGTAACTTTTTTGGAATTGAAGAAGTTGAGTAAATTTAAAATGTTAATATCGGAAACACCATCTCCATAAGTAACCATAAAAGTATCTGAATTAATATATTTTTTAACTTTTAAAAGTCTTTCTCCTGTAAGCGTTTCCAGTCCCGTGTCCACAAAGGTGATATTGAAATCGTCATGTCTTTTTTTATTATTTTTATGAAGACTTTTTTTGCCGGAACTTGTATTAATCGTAAAATCGTGCATCAAATATTCTTGATTAAGAAAGTAATCCTTTATGTAATCACCTTTGTATCCTAATGCAATAATAAAATCATTAAAACCATAATGACTATATATTTTCATGATATGCCAAAGTATTGGTTTTCCGCCAAGAAGCACCATTGGTTTTGGACGAAATTCTGTTTCTTCTTTCATCCGGGATCCTTTACCACCGCAAAAAATAACAACTGGCATTTTCATAGCGTAACTATACTATAAGGGAACGACTTATTCAACAATAAAACTACCTAAGCAACCGATCATAAAGTTTTCTTAAACGCGGCATTGCTATCATGAGTTCTGAGAGGAACCAGAAAGTGGCAAATATCCAAACAATATTCCATGATATTATTTGAAATGGTATTATTCCAAATTCATCGCTCACTCCCAAATAGTATAGTGTTACGATTCCTGTGTAGAGATAAAACCATTTAGTTGGGAACAATGCTCCAATTGCAATTGGTATAACAAAATATTGCGCGCCTATTCCTGAAGTAAATGTCAAAAAGAAAAGCATCGAAAGTAACACTAAACGAAAGATATCATATTTTTTAAGTTTAAAACCTATATAAAATGAAAATAGTGAGTAAATTACTATAAATATATATTTATAAATATCTATCCACTTAATACCAAAATTTATGCACTCAGTACAAATATTGTTAATTATGTAGGTAATACCGTAAAAGGTTTGTAAGCCTCCATATTTAAAAACCTGCGAAAATATTCTACTTCCTGCTTCAATAAAAGGGAGAAAACTGATAAAAAATACCGCTAAGCTTGCGCCAAATAATAAAATCGCGTACCAAGGTTTTTTGGAAATATATGAATAGACTAATAGTACTTGGTTTAGGATAATATGCTTGACGTACATTCCAGCAGTAAGAAGTAGCCAAATTTTAAAAATTTTCATTTTTTTCGTCACTTTTTCTTGTATATGGATCCATAATGCGAGTAGTAAAAATAAAATTGCAATATTATCAAATTGTCCATGATGTCCACTAATAGTTATTGAAATCGGATTTAGGAAGAAAAGAGCTGCAGTCTTATTGGGAGAAATACTCTTTTTTCTGGCAATTTTAACGAGAACCAAAAGCGTCAAAAGATCAATAAAACTATAAAACGCTCTGACAATGAATTTAATTTCCAACATGGGAAATATCTGTTGTACCCAACCATAAAATCCAGAGAGATAGTAAAAGAATGAACTGTAATTATATGCAGTTTGATGAAGATAAATATTTTTTCCTTCTTTAACAATCTGAATATCCTGCTGAGTTACAATAATATCATTGTTGTAACTCCCTGTAGCCAAATACAATCTGAGGCCCAATCCGACAATGACAATTAAAAAAAGTATTATATTGTTTTTATTCATTTAGTCTGATTTTTAAAAACTCCAAATTGAACAAGAGAATATAAAGTCTTGGTATGTATAGGCATGAATGGGACTTCCTTCAAATAGAATAGGTTAGAATGTGGAGATGTACGTTTTTGAAATATTTCCAATCGTTCATTTATGTAACAAAACCAATCAAGATGCGGCGTTGGAGTTGAAAGAATAAGTATACCTTTCGGTTTCAATAAATATGAAATTTCGTTAAAGCAATCAACATGTTCAATCATTTCAAGCGCAATAACTACGTCATATGATTTTTTTTTAAACTTATAGTTTTTAATGTCTCCAACAATATCGGCAGGTTTATCAATATCAAATCCTACACAGCTATAACCTTTACTGCGTAGGTAATTAGTTAACCACATATTTCCGCAACCTAAATCTATTATCTTATCTGTTTTTTTTAGATATGGCAGTAACAATTTAAGCTTTATTTTATTTCCTACTCTCAATTTAGGTAGTTTTTTTATTTTTATATTTATTTTCATTTTATGTTATGATCTATTAAATATGTTCGGAGCTTTACTGCCAATGAACCTTCTCCTTTATAATTAGGATGCAACTGATCAGCATAGTCATCAGGATTTAACCAATTAGTTGCATCAACATAATTTATTTTTTGCTCTTGAGCAATTTCCTTAATTATAGAGTTGAACGCTACAATCTCATCATTATTTACATCCAAATCTTTCCCAGGCAGAATACTTACCGCAAGTATCCTTGTCTTCGGTAAATCTTTTTTTATACCTTTGACAATTTGATTATAATCCCTTCTAAATAATTCCGGCGACGAGGAATAATGAACATCATTAATTCCCAAAAAGATAATAACAATATCGGGTTTATATTTAACAAGATCTTTTTTATATCTACTGACTGCCGCAAATTTCCCTTTATCTGTCCCAATGGTTCCACCCCAATAAGATGCATTATGCAAATGATATCCAAAACTATCTGCTAAACTCGCTGAATAATTATTTTGCAGTTCTATCAAACTTAAGCTGTCACCTAAAATCCCAATTGTTTTTTTTTCACTTTTTTTTTCAGAAGTAATTATACTACCCTCTTCTAAAAAGATTTCTGATATATTAACTTTACATGTTGACACCCCCACAATACAATACATTTTGGCATTTACCTCATGTTTGAATTTTCTTTTACTTTCCGGAATGACAATGGAAAGTCTTTTATCATTTATATTAGGATTGCTTAACGCATATGTTTTCCCGTCAATTGTTATAAATAAGATGGTTGAGTTTTCGATATCATCTGTATTCACTCTAAAACCTATGCTTTTAGCGTCAGTGAAAGTAAAGGAAAATTCACTCCCCGGAAAAATTGATAACATAGTTGGTTCATCATTAATAGTTGCACTTTCCCACTCATCGCTCCAAATTATATTAGTATCTTTTACATAATTTTTAATACTTAAAGTATTTTGATACTTTACCAGAAAAAATCCGCTTGCCAAGAGAAGCACAAATACTGCAATAATCAAAAATTTGTTTTGCATATATTTACCCAAATTTTTTAATAAATTTAGGAATATCATAAAAAAGAAAAATGTTTTTCTTTATTTCCTCTGTTTTCCAGTCCCACCATTTTATCTTTACTAATTTTTTTATTATTTGATCATCAAATCTTTTTCTGATGAATTTCGCAGGTACACCACCAACGATCGTAAATGGCTCAACGTCTTTAGTAACGACTGCATTTGCCCCAATAACAACTCCGTCTCCTATTGTCACTCCCGACATGATAATAGAACGCATCCCAATCCACACATCATTCCCAATAACAACTTCTTTATCTTTTTTATTTTCTAATCGATATTTTCGAGTAGCATTGACACCTAAAAAATGATAAATCAGCCCATATGTGGATATAGACTGTGATGTATTATGATTTTCAGGGTTCATAACACATTCAGGACCAATAGATACAAATTTACCAATTTTTGTATTTCTAATCCAAACTTTTCTATTAATAGTTGAATAATCTCCTATTTCACATTTTCCCGCAACTGTACATGAAGGATAGATGTTTACATTTTTACCAAAAACAACATTACTAAATAATATTTTTTGAATTATTCCAAATCCAATCCTTTTAAGTCTCTCTAAATTTCCTATTAAAGTATAAATCGTCATATCACTTTTATCATTTTAAATATCATATTAAGCACTTTTTCACTATCTCTTAAATCTGCTAACTTAAAAGCATTTTTACTAAATTGCTGGTATTTATCTTTATGTTTAAAGAACATTTTTAATGCACTTATTAATGCTTTTTCTGTAGCCTCAATATGGACACCAGCGTTTGATTTTATAATGTCTTCTACGGTACCATTATCACCTGAAATAATTACAGGTGTTCCCAGAGCTAAATAATCTCTTGCTTTCATAGAGTCAAGATAATATTTATCCAGAATTTCATTTGTATAAAAAGCAATACCAATTCCGTGTTTTGCTATTTGTTTAAATACATCATCGTGCGACATCGCACAAAGAAAGGTAATATGTTTTTTCAATTTCTTGTTCTCTATTTCCTTATTTAACTGCTTCTCTATTTTACTTGATCCAATGATAGTTAATTGTAATGAAGGAAATTCTTTATGTAGCGCATCGACTGCATTAATAAGAATCATAAACTCATCGATAAATGGTGCTGTGGAAACCATTATTAATTTATATAAATCTTTATGTGTTAAAACGAATTTCTTTACATGAGAAACAGCAGGTGAGTTTGGTAACCATATTAATTTTTTCTCAGAAATTCCTTGCTTTTTTCTTACAGCAATAATTCTATGTGAAACAGCAATGATATAATCAGCCTTACGAATAGACAAATTATCTAGAAAAAAATAAAGCGAATTATATAAACTATTAGTATATTTTCGCGGTGCAAAATCTGTATTGAACGTAATAAGTATATCTACTTTTCCGATTTTTTTTAATAATATCCCCCAAAATGTATTTAATGGATCTACACCAAAATAAATAATTCTATTATCAGATGAGTTTGATTTCATACAAGATGCAATAGTGATTATTCCTTCACTCAGACGATCTGACAATTCACCAAACCATCTATTTTTATTAACTTGTTTATTCTCTTCATTATTATCATTAATTAAAGTTATATAAGTTTTCCCATCACTATATATCGAATGACGAATAAATAGCACATCGGATTTCTTTTGTTTTAGATAAGTAAATATTGTGTGTGCTGGTCCAGATATTTCCATATCTTTACTAATTGCAGTGTGGGTAACAATAATTATTTTATCTTTTTTCATTTTTCATTTGTCTGAGACCCTTCAATACCGTAACCGGTCTAATCTGTAAATCTTTCTTCATTTTATTTATATCAAAACAGGTATTTTTAGGTCTGGGCGCTAAGCTCTTAAAATAGTCGCTTGAAACTGGCTGCAATAACGAAGTATCCAAATTAAATACTTTTGCTGCCTGCACTGCAAGCTTATATCTACTGATACATTCACTGCTTGCAATATTATATATTTCCTGTCTCTTATTTTCTCTAATTATTTTCCAAATTGCTTTAACAGCATCCCCTGCATAGAGATAATTATTATAAATATCGTCAACAACCTGCGTTGTATGTTTTGCGGATAATCTTTCTAATAACCACGTTACTGGATTCATTCTTTCATTTGAGTTATTCCATCCATACATTGTCATCAATCTAACAATAACAAAGTTTTTACTTCTCTTTATAATTTCTTTTTCTGATTGAACTTTGGTAAAACCATAATAATCAATAGGATGTTTAGGACTTTTTTCAGAAAAGAGTGGATGGACTCCATCATACACAGCATTTGAAGAAGTAAATATAAATTTGATATTATGTTCTTGCGCATACTGCAGCATATACTTGGTACCCGTAATATTTATTTTTTTAGCTTCTGACTTATTCTTTTCACAATAGTCAACATTTCCTATAGATGCTGCATGCACAACTATATCCGGCCTTATTGCTTCATAAATATTTTTAATATTTTTTTTATTAGCAACATCTAGTTTGACAAATTTATGATTACATCCGTCTACGATATCAGGTTTATTTTTAGAATATGTTGCATAAACAAAAAAATCACGAGGAATATTCGCAAGAAAATATCTTCCAAGTAGACCTGTACCTCCGGTAAATAATACTATTTTCATATCTATTATAACTGCGCGACAGCTTTATCTATATTCTCAACTGTCCGTTGTAAGGTATATTCTTTATGTACAAGTTTGTATCCTGCTTCCACCATTTCTCTTGCTATTTCCTTATGACTAAGGATAAATTCAATTGCAGATGCAAGCTTGTCAGAATTTCGTGGAGGGACCAGAATTCCTGTTTTTTTATCGTGCACAACATTTGGTATACCACCAAATTTTGTAGTAACAATTGGCGTTTTTAAAACATAAGCCTCTAGAAAAACCATCCCAAACAGCTCTTCTCCGGAAGATGGCGCTACCAATAAATCAGATGATTTTATTATCTGTAATACTTGTTTGTAAGGCAGGTTTCCTGTAAAAATGACATTTTTAGAGATACCTAGTGTTTTTACTCTTTCTTTCAAAGTTTGTTTTAGAACTCCATCGGAAGTAAATACAAAAAGCAAATTTGGATTCTTTTTTAAAATTGATGGAATTGCTTCAACGAGAAATGTTACACCTTTTTCTTCAACAAGTCTCCTCGGACAAATTATAATTTTTACTTTTTTATCTCGCTTGAGTTTTTTAAATTTTTCAGATTGAGTAATTTTTAATAATTCTTCTACTTCAATTCCCCATGGGAAACAGTATATTTTTGTAAATCGGGCGTACTTCTTAAGGAGCGAAAAATTGTCAATGTGAGTTCCGTCTGCGTAATAATATTGATCAGCAGGAGTAAAAATAACATTGAAACTTGCATATTTTAGCTGACGAAACCAATATAGTGGATGCCAAATAGAAACAAATGGAGATCTTTGAAGTGCTTCAAAAAGAAGTACTGTTTTTGAGCCCAACAATCGGATTAGAGGACTGATTCCGAAAAGATGAATACCATAGAAAAGAACTGCATCAACTTTTTTTTGTCGAACTAGCTTTAATATAACTGGTGTTAAAACAATGAGAGTAAAAAAAACTTCTCCAAATAATAATGCGTATCCTGCAAGGTTAATTTTAAGCGTGCTTGGTCTTCGTTTAAAACGATGTTGAACCTGAATATAATTTACATTATTAATTTTGGTTTCAATTACTTTTGTAGTGAGCCCTTGTTTTCTTCCTACCACAAAAACTATGTGACCCAGCTCTGCCTGCGCCTTTGCAGTAATATTAATAACTGTTTCCATACCTCCGGGATTGCCAAGGGGATTCCAGCTAAAAAGATGTAAATAGGTCATAAATTAATGCTTGGGCATTCATGTGCGTGGTGTTATTTTCTTTGCTCCAATCCATAAACTATCCCGCAATAATCCTAAATAAGTAGAAACAAGAAGATAATTAACCATATACTTCATCTTCGGAGAAAACTTTTCAAAAAATGCCGGCAGCGGCCATCCCAGCGTCGTCAGATTTATCTTGAAAGTAAGCATAACTTTCCCAAATCCATGACTCACTAATAATTTTTTCAATGAACTAGGGGTATAGAAGCAAACATGAGTCTTATCAGAATAACCGTACCAATCTTTTCCTTTAATATATCTTAGTGGAGACGCATAATTTGGCGTGAGAAGAAAAATAGTACCATTTGGTTTTAAAACACGATGAACCTCATTAATAAATGTAATTCCATCTTTTTCCCTCAAATGCTCAATAATATGCAGCCCTACAACACAATCAAAACTTTCTTTCTTAAAAGGCATATCTGTTGCTGATCCAACGATAGCACCGGAATATTTTGCTGATACTGGGGAAATGTCTAACCCTTTTACTTTATATCCTTTACTCTCTAAGTATCTCATCAATCTACCTGTACCAGGGCCCACATCTAATACTGTTTTGATCTTATTCTTTTTTAATAAATTCTCTATAACATTGGCAACATGGTCTCCCAAGAGATCTCTGGCTGCAAAATATTCCTCATCATAGTCTTGTTTTTTTCGTATCGTTTTTTTTAATTTTTTCATAAATTTTCTTTAAAATAATCAATTGTTTTTTCTAATCCTGCTTGCAATGAATATTTTTCTTTAAACCCGATAACTTTTCTAGCTTTATTAATACTTATTCTCCGTTTTCTAAAAAAGATAATATCTCCTTTTTCAAAATTTACTTTATTGTTCTTCTTTGTAAGTGCAATAACTAATTGAGCAAGCTGTTTGACTGTAATATATTCTTGACTCGCTATATTTACAGGATCTGCGACTGCATATTTTTCAATCAAACTTAAAAGTCCTTCTACCAAATCAGAAATATATAAAAAAGATCGCTCCTGCAATCCACCACCTGTAATAATTATATCTTTCCCTTGTAGAGAGTTGTTAATAAACGTTGGGATAACTCTATTTTTTTCTATCCCAGCAACATCTCTTGGGCCGTATACATTACCTAATCTTGCAATTGCAGTTTGCAGACCATGTTCTTTATAATACATTTTTGCAGCTATTTCTGCAAGCCTTTTTGACCAAGCATAACCCTCAGTTTTTTCATCAAGATTTTCTCTAAAACCGTATTTTTCTGTTACGCGGGACGGTAAGTTACCAGGATATACCTCAATAGAGCTCGTTAAAAGAAAACGTTGAATATTATTTCGATTTGATGCTTCAAGCATATTAAGAGTAATCAGTGAATTTGCATGGAATATTTTTGCCGGATATTGCATCTTAAAATAGGCTCCACCATCCAATGCAGCAAAATTTAAAACAATATTCTGTCCTTTCGTAATTAACAGACATTGATCAAATCTGAGAAGATCGACTTTTTTTATTGTAAGTTTTTTTGATTTATACGGTAAACTTTGTTTAGTCTTTTTAATTGAAGTCGCAGGAGAGACTGCTGCAGTTATTATTGCGTCCTCTTCAAGAAGCCTCTCTATTGTATGAGAACCAATAAATCCGGATGCACCAGTAATTAATACTTTTTTATCTTTCCAAAAATTTTTCATTTGTTTCTTAGTAATGAATACATTGCTCCACTAAGCCCTGCTGAGTATTCAGCAGTTCGCATGGTTATAAACGCACCAGTATCGATTGGTCTCCGAATAAAAAGTCTCCAATTTTTAAAATATGCTTTTCTTAACGGAAAATAACTTCTCGTGCCTGCTTTTGGGCGCTTAACAATATATTTAAATGAATCTTTTCCATACATAAATCTTTTCTTTATTAACCTTGTTAATTTAAGATTCCCCTCGTTATGTTTTACCAATGATTTTGTTCTTGACACCTTATATCCATTTTCTAAAAGCTTCTGATACAAATCCCAATCATCTCCACCTCCTCCAAGATTTTCATCTAAACCTCCTAATTTCTCCAAAACATTTTTTTTAAAAAATCTAGGCGCTTCTATAGTGTTGTCTCCCCAATAACAGCGTCTTTCCAGATTTTTTGCCTTTGCCCAAATACCAACACCAAATGAATCTTCAGGTATAATTACAGCATCATATTTAAGTAGGCATAATTTAATGGCTTCCTCGATAACATTTTTTGTTAATTCCATATCTGCATCTACATAATATACAAAATTTCCCTTTGCTTTTTTCACTCCAAAATTTCTTTTATGTGGAGCATCAAAAACACCTGACGGCAGGTGCGGATCAAAAATATGAATCTTTGCTTTGTATTTTTTTGCCAAAAATAAGGTTTTGTCAACTGATCCTCCGTCAACAACTAATACCTCAATATTTTTATATGACTGTTCCCTAATGCTTTTTAAAGAGTTTTCAAGAAATATGGATGAGTTGCGTGTTGGGATAATTATTGAAACTAACGGTTTTTTCATAAACTATTTATCAACTTAAGACTTTCCTTGGTTGCATTCTCCCAAGTTAGGCTTTTCGCCCAAGCTAAAGCATTTTTTTGTAACTTTTCATATTCTACTTCATCTCTAAGCAAATTTATAGTCTGTTTTGCCATTTCCAAAGGAGAATTATGAGATAAAATTACTCCGGTTTTACCATTCTTTACAGAATCTTTTAATCCGGCAACATCATAGACTACGGACGGTGTCGCTTGACTGGCCGCTTCTATTACTACTAACCCCCATCCTTCTTTTACTGATGCGTGTAGTAAAATATGTGCTCTTCTTAGCAGTTCATATTTTTTATTTTCATCTACTCTTCCCCAAAATTTAACTCTCGAACCAATTGAATAAGATTTTATTATTGCATTTAATTTTGAAATATATTTCTTATCACCATCTCCTACTATCCAAAATTGTGCATTCTTTAGCTCTTTTTGAATATTAAAAAAGGCTTTTATTACGTCTTCTACGCCTTTCATCTTCACAACTCTGGAAACAAAGACAAATGTAGGTACATTTTCCTTATTGGGAATACTTTCTAGAGGTTTTCTATCAATTGGACAATTAATGACCGTACAGTTACTTTTAGATACTCCATGCTTTACCAGATCATCAACGGTTGAATCGGCATCTGTCCAAAATTTAATATTTTTATAAAACTTAAAATACAATGGATCAATAAATTTTCCAACTACATTAACAGGGAAAGGATACATGTAATCCCAAATTTCTCCCGCAACTTCATGGATAAAAGCTATTTTGGGTTTTCTAACATATAACGGAGTAAAAAATGGCAAACCATGTATTTCATCAATTACCAAATCGAATTTATTCTTAGTGAATAGGTAAAATATTGGAGCCAATAAGTAAACTGAAATAAAATTTCCGCCTCTTACAATTCTTATCCCATCTAACAACTCTTCTGTTTTTGAATTCTTGAATTTTGAAGTAAACCAAGTAACTTTATGTCCTGCTTTAATCCAAGCTTTCGCATGCTCCAATGTAACAATTTCCGCTCCGCCACTTTTTGGATTTTTTGTATCTCTCCAATTCAGAATTAATATATTCATTGTTCTTGAAGCCAATTTTTCCTATTACTTTTTCGGTAATATTTAATAATTCTTAAACGGTAAAAAACAGCAGCAGTATCCCAAAGCATATAAAAAATAACTATCCAAAAGTTCTTTGAAGTAATACTACTTCCCCCTTTGAAATAAAGTTTTATTGGAGCCTCGTAAATTTTTTTATATCCAAGAGCATAGGCAACAGCTAATATTTCAACATCAAAAGCAAACCGTTTTACTAAAATTCTTGGAAAAACATCCATTGCTGTTTTTCTTGTAAAAATTTTCAAGCCCACTTGCGTATCCAACACCTTGAATCCAAAGAGTATTTGTGTCAAGGTTCTATATCCCCAAGACAATATTCTTCTAATATAAGGATAATTTACTTTTGACTCCGGATGAAGCTTGCTGCCGACAATAATATCTGCATTCATAAAATTCATATAATCAAGAAGTATTGAAATTCCGGTTGGATTAATATCCATTCCTCCATCAATAAAACCAATTACGTCTCCTTTTGCATGTAACATTCCATGCTTAACAGCATAACCTTTCCCATTGTTTTTTTTATACCCGAGAACCGTTACGTTTTTACTTTTTATTTTTTTTGCATTCTGAAATGTTCTATCTACAAATCCATCAACAACCACTATAATTTCATAGTTATAGGGAAGAGAAGAAAGACTTTTCTCAAGAATTTTTATATCTTTAATAATTGTTTTCTCTTGTTTATAAGCTGGAACAACAAGGGATAATAGTTTTATGTTCATAAGGCTATAGAGTTCATAATGTTCGTAAAGTTATAAAGTTCATAAAGTTATAATGTTCATAAAGTCTTTATGAGACCGGACAGAAGTTTTGAAATATTTAACGTTAATTCGTATGTCTTTGAAAACTTTTCCTTTGTCATATATTCCAAATCCAAAGAAAGATAAAGCATCGATCTTACTTCCGCACATGAACCTTTTG
>Ga0210057_1002571_pt1 | contig 25861 bp, 22 predicted proteins | sample CryGeyCG2114_010_2_FD_183968 | JGI IMG/M metagenome (GOLD analysis project Ga0210057, IMG submission 183968) | Groundwater microbial communities from aquifer - Crystal Geyser CG10_big_fil_rev_8/21/14_0.10 (SPAdes) (version 2) | ecosystem: Environmental > Aquatic > Deep subsurface > Groundwater ...
TTTAGCCCCGTCTCGCCGTCAAAAGTGCGCGAGGCCAGAAACCAGCTCCTCGCATTTGGCGCAAGCTCAATAAATCCGCTAACCACCGGGTCCTGCAGTAGGAGCTGTCTCATGTCGACTCTGGGGTAGGGTTCTCCAAACGCCCGGGTTTGCGAAGCGTTCAAGTAAAGCTTCTCAAGAGCTTCGCGACTGCTCATAAACTTCAAAAATTTCCATGCTTCCTTTTGATGTTTCCCCCTCGCCCACACCCCCTCATACCAATAGCTGGCGTAGGTAACGTCCGGATCATTCGGCCTGACTTTGGGAAGCTGAGGGACCGAAATCACCCTGTAGGCTAAATTTGGATTGAGCCTGTTTATTTCAAACGCACGCCAGCTCGGCGCAAAGTACATCGCAACCTTCCCCCCCGCAAATGCCGCGGTTGAGGGAGGGAGGGTCTCATCCCAGACGTTATCGGTGCGGGTGAATACCGTGTAAAAATTTAAGGCCCCTTCCGCAAATTCGCCGACCGGCTCGGCCAAATTGGCCCCGTTTTGTATCATCATCAGGGCCAAAATATCCTCCCAGTGATCCACATTTTGTGTACTCCCCAAGGCCGCGCCCGCTTGGTTGATATTGCCCTGACTGTCGCGAATTGTCAGCTCAAGGGCGGTCCGCCTGAGTTCGTCCCATGTCCGCGGAGGGGTCTTGGCAAAAGCGGAGAAGATATCCTCATTTATGTAAAGGGCCAGCCCGTCATACTCAAGAGGGATGCCGACTATCCCCTCGGCAGTCGACATGTCGGAAAGGGCCGCGGGGTAGAAAGTTTCCGCAAATTCCTGCGGACTCATCACATCACTCGGAAGGGAGGCAAGCTCGGTCGCAAACATCGGAGTCCATGTGTTGTGAATTCTCATGATGTCCGGGCCGGTACCGCGGTTGAGACTGTTCACCAGCCTCTCGCGGTAATCCTCTTTTGACTGCTTTTCGTAGCGGATATCAACTCCGGGATTGGCCGCCTCATATTCCGCCACTAACGGCTCGACAATTGACGCGTCCTCCCAAAGCCCCCACCAGACTATCTCGACGGGTCCCGCGGTCCCCGTCCTCATTGCAAAAAAGATGACGACGAGGACGGTTATCAAGGCCGCGACAATCCCCGCCAAAAGACCTATCCGTTTTTTTGCAGTAAGCCCTGCTTTGGGCTGCGCGGGGACGGGCGTGGGGACGGGAGAAGGTTCGGGGTTTTGCCCTGTGGGATTCATATATATAATAATATCATGCGGAGACATTTTGTTGCGGCCCTATTTGCGATTGTCGCGTCAATCATCCTCGGCGCGGGAGCCGTCGGCGCCTACACCATCGCAAACGGTGGAAGGATATACAGAGGGGTTTGGGTAAACGACATTTCGCTGGCGGGGCTCAATCTCGAGGAGGCGACCCGCACCCTCTCAGAAAAGTACGGCTCGCCGCAAGACATAAAAATTAAAATTGAAGAAACGGGCCAGGGTTTTTTGATTTCGGCAAAGTCAGTAAACGCAAGTTACGATTTTGAAAAGACGGCGCAGACGGCCTTGGCCCTGAGAGGGCTAAAGCACGTTGTGGGCAGGGACACTATTTCCCTGTCAGCAAGCTACGACAGGGATCTTTTGGCCGATCAAATTTTGGTGATAAGTAGCGAGGTGTCCCCCGCGCCTCAATATCCGGAGGCGAGAATTGTCGGGGGTGATGTCGTGATAAACCAAGGAGCGGCAGGTGTCGCAATAGACGGGCAGGAGCTTGAGAAAAAAGTGAGGTACGCCCTCTCGCTTGGGCAAACGGAGGTTACGATTGCCGCCCGCGAGAAAGACCCCAGTCTCCGGGGAGAGGCCCTTTCCCGTTTTCGCAAAAGGGCCGGGGTATTGGCCAACAAGTCAATTGTCATATCAAGCGAAGGAGAAACAAGGCTCAGCTTGGGAGGAGGCGAGCTTCTTGCCTTTCTCACCCGGGACAGAGCGCTTGACGAGCTGGCATTCGAAAAGCTTTATTCAGATATTGCCCAGGTCATAGAGAGGGACCCGCAAAACCCCGTCTTTGAAATGAAAGGCGGGCGAGTCACCGAATTCTCCCCCGCCTTTGACGGACTAAAAATTAAAAAAGAGGAACTGCGAAACCGGGTCGAAGACGCAATGGAAAGGCTGGAAAAGGAAAGCGTAAGCGTGGAGATTTCGGCCGAGGCAATCTCTGTCAGAACACCCCCGGATTTCGCCTCCAACGAAATAAATCAACTTGGAATAAAAGAGTTAATAGGAAAGGGTTCTTCGCGCTTTGCCGGCTCCCCCGCGGACCGCGTGCACAATATAGCGCTGGCCAGCTCCCGCCTAAACGGCATACTCATTCCCCCCGGAGAAGTGTTTTCCTTCAACGGGGCGCTGGGGGACATCTCCGCCTACACGGGCTACCGGCAGAGCTATATAATAAGCGGCGGCAAAACCATACTCGGGGACGGCGGAGGCGTCTGCCAAGTATCCACCACATTCTTTCGAGCCGCGCTCGACGCCGGGCTGTCGGTTGAAGACAGAAGAGCTCATTCATACAGAGTGGGATATTACGAGCAAGACTCTCTTCCGGGCCTTGACGCGACAATTTACTCCCCTTTTGTTGACTTAAAAATAAGAAACGACACCCCAAAACACATCCTTATCCAGACAAAAGCAAACACAAAAGACATGACTCTTGAATTTGAATTCTACGGGACGGACGACGGGCGAGAGATTCGCCTGACCGAGCCGCAAATTCTTTCAAGCTCTCCTGCCCCTGAGACGCTTTATATTGACGACCCGTCTCTTCCCGCGGGCGTGGTGGAGCAGGTGGATTATGCGGCTCCGGGAGCAAAAGTAAGTTATGACTATTCGGTTGAAAAAAACGGAGAAGTCTTGTCCTCCGAAACTTTCACTTCAACTTATCGCCCCTGGCAGGCAAAATTCCGCCGGGGAACGGGACCGGCACAATAAATTTTTAATTTATAATTACTAAATGCTTATTTTGGGAATTGAAACCAGTTGCGATGAGACGGCGGCTGCGGTTGTAGAAAAAACCAAAGACGGGAGGCTGAGGCTTGTGTCAAACGTGGTTGCATCAAGCGAGGATCTTCACAAAAAAACAGGCGGCGTGGTGCCGGAGAACGCGGCCCGCGAACAGGTAAAGAGCATAATCCCTGTCCTCAATGAATCATTAGTCATCGACCATTGTTCATTGGATGCTATTTCCGTCACCACAGGCCCGGGACTTATCGGTTCTTTGCTTATTGGGGTTGAGGCGGCGCGCGTTTTGAGCTATGTCTGGCGCAAAAATTTGATAAGCGTTGGACATGTGTCCTCCCATATTTTTTCCAACTGGCTTCAGGCTCAAACGCCCAAAATGCCGACTGTATCACTTGTAGTCTCAGGCGGTCATACTGAGCTTTTCTATATGAAAAGCGAACACAGCCTAAAAAGGCTCGGCGGAACAAGAGATGACGCGGCAGGGGAGGCGTTTGACAAGACGGCAAGAATGCTTGGACTCCCCTATCCGGGGGGGCCTGCCATCTCCGCTGAGGCGGCAAAACACTTCAGTACACCGAACACCGTACACTGTACACTTGACCTGTTCCCAAGACCACTTGTTAATTCTAATGATCTGGACTTTAGCTTCTCGGGCCTAAAAACAGCAGTCCTAAATGAGGTTAAAGGTAAAAGGTTAACGGTAAAAGAAAAGCAAAAATACGCCGCCGAAATTCAAGAGGCAATAGTTGACACCCTTGTCGCAAAGTCTATAAAAGCAGTTGAAATTTACAAGCCAAAAAGCTTTATCCTCGGAGGCGGAGTTGCCGCAAATGACAGACTGCGACAAAAACTCTCATCAGTCATTGGTCATCAGTCATCGGACATTGACTTTTTTGCTCCACCGAAAAGCCTTGCCACGGACAACGCGGCGATGACCGCCACAGCCGCTTTTTATATTGGGAAAAAGACCAGCTGGAGAGACATGAAAGCGGACCCAAGCCTAGGCTTTACTTAAAGTTAAGACTTCAAATACAAAGCGGTTCAACGTATAATCAGGCTCGAGGCGCATGGAAAAGGTTTTCGACCACAACAAACACGAAGGGCGAATTTACGAGCTCTGGGAAAGCTCGGGTGCCTTTGGCGCGCCGCGCGCCGCGCGCCGTCCGTTCACTATTCTCATGCCTCCCCCAAACGCAAACGCCTCGCTCCACGCGGGTCACGCGATGTACACGGTTGACGACATCGTTTTGCGTTTCAAAAGAATGCAGGGCTTTGCGGCCCTTTGGATTCCCGGAATGGATCACGCGGGTTTTGAAACTCAGGTTGTCTATGAGCGCGAGCTTAACAAGAAAGGAAAGTCAAGGCTCGACTTTGACAGAAAAACGCTCTACGAGGATATTTACAAATTTGTGCAAAAAAACTCCGGGCTTATTTACAGCCAGTTCAAGCGCCTTGGTTTCAGCGCGGACTGGGAACACTCCGTTTTTACTCTTGACGAGAACACAGTAAGGATCGTTTACAAGACCTTCAAAAAAATGCATGTCGACGGCCTTGTTTATCGCGATGATTATATAGTTAATTACTGTACAAATGACGGCACAACTCTCGCGGATCTTGAAATAAAATATGTTGAAAGAAAAGATCCGCTCTACTATTTAAAATACGGCCCGTTCACCATCGCGACCGTGCGGCCCGAAACAAAATTCGGCGACACTGCCGTGGCGGTTCATCCTGATGACAAAAGATACAAAAAGTGGATAGGCAGGGAAATAGAAGTCGAGGGACTAAGTGGGGTGTTTAAAATGAAGGTTGTGGGGGACAGGCATGTTGACCCAAAATTCGGGACCGGAGTCGTTAAGGTCACCCCCGCCCACGATCCCAATGACTTCGAAGTGGGGAAGCGCCACAATCTTGCGGTGAAATCGGTTATAGACATGAACGGAAAACTCAACGAGTCCGCGGGAAAGTACAAAGGGCTATCCATCAGGCAAGCCAGAAAAGCTGTTGTGGAGGATCTTGGGGAAAAAGGCCTTTTGGTAAAAGTTGACGAAGCCTACGAGCACTCGGTGGCTACCTGTTATCGCTGCGGCTGTGATATCGAGCCGCTTGTGATGCCAAACTGGTTCATAAAAGTGGAGACTCTGAAAGAGAAGGCAAAAAGGGCTGTGGCCAAAGATGAAGTCCGCTTCACTCCCAAGCGCCACAAACGCGCAATGCTTCAGTGGCTGGACATCATGCACGACTGGCCGATAAGCCGTCAGATCGTCTGGGGAATAAGGATCCCCGTCTGGTATGAGATAAAAACTGAAGTTGAGGTGGCTTTTATTGATAAAAACAAAAAACGGGTCAAAGGCAAAGTGTCCGAGCTTCTAAAAACCCATCAGCTTGAAGAAATAAAAAGGGGTCTCCAGACACTCTCCGCCCCGGCCGATGCCAAGTTTGTTATTTCAGATAAATCCCCGGGGAAAAATTATCTTCCCGAAACGGACACCTTTGATACTTGGTTCAGCTCAGGCCAGTGGCCAATTGTGACAAACCCTCCAAACTATCCTACCGACTTTATAGGAACATATTCTGATATTTTGAAGTTTTGGGTTTCAAGAATGATAATGTTTGGTATTTACCTTAGGGGCGATGTGCCATTTCGTGAAGTGTATTTGTGGTCCGTAGTTGCCGATAAAAAAGGAAAAAAGATGAGCAAATCAAAGGGAAATGTCGTGGACCCCATTGAAATGGTTGATAAATATGGAGCCGATGCTCTGCGAATGTCTCTTGTGTTTGGGACCGCGACGGGGGGCAAAATTATTTTTTCGGAAGACAAGGTGCGAGCAATGCGCAACTTTGCCAATAAAATCTGGAACATAGCCCGTTTTGTGAAAATTGGCATGGGGCAAGGGGCAAGCGGTAAAAGTAAAAACAAAGACGACGAGCTTATTCTAAAACAACTAAACGAGGTTATTAAAACAGTAACTGACTCAATTGAAAAATATCGACTTAATCAGGCCTCGGAGGCCCTTTATGATTTTGTCTGGCACAAGTTTGCGGACGTTTATATCGAGAGGTCAAAAAACCGGAGAGAGGAGGCTCAGGGAGTTCTCGAGGAGGTTTTGTCCGCTGCACTGGTACTCCTTCACCCGTTCATGCCTTTTGTGACGGAAACTTTGTGGCAGGAAATGTTTGCCGAGAAAAGGGGACTTCTCGTCACTCAAGAATGGCCAGAGATTCAACAATTAAACCGCTGACGCTTGAGAGGCCTTTGGTCTCGGCCTCACCCGCGTTTTCCACCACTTCCAAATAGGAAGCTGTCCCCGTTGGAAGGTAGATGAAGCGAGTAAGCTGGCCCGTTTGGTTGCGGACTTCAAAGCTCATGCCCGTCTCGCCCCCCGCGCTTGTATATGTGGAGAGAGGGGAGCTCAAAGTGCGTATGCCAAGCGTCGTCAAGTCCTTGCTCTTTGACTCAGCCACCGACGAAACAGTCTGCCCGGCCTTAAGGCTCCCAACCTTGGCTCTCACGAGGAATGTTTCGCTCGCCGTGCCCACTTCGACCGCGCCATCGAGATTTTTGGTCAGGACAAGCTCCGACGGGTACTTGAAACTAAATGAGCTGTCCTCGTGTGTTTCCCATAAGGTGGTGTCGGTCGAGACCACCGAAGAAGGAGGCGCGGAGGCGGCTGTGGGACTTGGAGGGGTGGAGAGCCCGGGGGGTGTGGCAAGGCTTCGCGCCGTGGGAGCGGGGGAGGCGCCGGCGCTGCTCGCCTGTCCTCCCGAGAAAAACAAAAAGTAAGCGGCGATGCCAACCGCAATTAATAATGTAACAGCAACCACCGCGATTATTATCTTTTTGGACGGCCCGCCGTTTCCCGCGGCGACAACAGTGGACTCCCCTGCGTCAGGTGGAGGCGGTGGAGGAGGTGGAGGAGCGCCTATTTCCGGCTGGCCAATCTCTTGCGGCATGGGCTCTTGGGGCACGACTCCCCCTTCGAGAGGGGGCGGGACTTGATTGGAGCTCTGGTTGTTGTTATCCTGCATATACTCTAGATTAGCACACATAGACTGCCAATGGTCAAGAAGTATTTTTTTGTTGTCTTAATATCCTTTGCGCTTCTCGTCTCGGCCGTGAACATTTCAGTTGCGGCCAGTAACAGGGGCATTGTTTACACCACTCGGTCTGTAACTCAAGAGGTGCAATTCTGGGAGGATGTTGTCGCCAAAAATCCAACATACAAAGACGGCTACACCCTGCTTGCCGAGTTGTACCGAGAGGCGGGAGAGCCCAACCGCTCCCAAGAGGTGCTCAAGCGCTACTGGGAGTTTTCACTGCTCTCCTCCGCCCCATTTTGATGAAGCTCTTGCTTTTGTTCTCCTTCTTCCTTCTTTTCCGCTGTCACCTCCACCTCTCCGGGGGTCTCCTTCTCCTCTTCCTTTTCTTCCCGGGGGGCAACCACGCTCACTATACGCCTTTCTTTGTCCGTCAACACCTCAAGCTTTTTCCCCACTTTTAGGTCCCCAATGCTAATTCCGTCGTCTACCTTTTCAAGTTTTGAAATATCCACCTCAAAGCTTTCAGGAAGATCCGCCGGAAGAGCCTCCACTTCCACCTCGTGCAGGCTTTGAACAACAATGCCAAGACCATTTTTCTCCGCCGGAGAAACGCCAACTAAGGCAATGGGGACGCTCGAGGTAATTTTCTCCTTCAAGTTGACTTGCCTGAAATCAACATGCAAAAACTCGCCCCCCACCGGACTTTTCTGCGCGTTTCCTATCAAGACGGGTCTTTTCTCTTTTCCGAGGAGGAGCTCGACAAGCCCTGTCTCACCCGCTTCATCAAACGTCTTATTAAATTCTTCCAAAGACACCTGCACCGCCTCCGAGGCCACTCCTTTGCCATATATGTTTGCGGGGAGAAGACCCTCCGCTCGGAGGCGTTTTGTCTTCTTGCCCTTGAGTTCCCTTTTTTCCGCTTTAAGCTTCAGCATACTACTTTATATATATAATCCTTGGTAAGGGTGTATTATACGAGAGGACATCCGTCCCGGTCAAGACTTCGTGCTCTGCCCCGGGCTGTCTGATGAGCGCAAGCTCCCCCTCCGGCTCCGCCCATGAAAAACTGAGGGCCACGCTCTCCTCCTCCGGCACTTCAATAAAAAGCGAGTACTCCATGTGGTTGTCATTTTTAACAAGAGTGTTTTCTTTCTCGGTTACTTTGTTCCCCTCCCGCAAGCTCACCTTGCCGAGCCTTGCTTCAGGTGGAAGGAGGAGTTTTATATAACCCCTGTAATCTTCCTGTCCGCTGTTTGTTATTAAAAGCTCGGCTCCTTTTTTATCTTTATCTATCTTTACTCTCTCTCTTGCGCTTCCGGAAAAATCCGTTTTTACAAAGCCGACCCATGGGCCTTTGCCGTCAAGGTTCCCGTCCCATTTTCGCTTGGCCAATATTTGTTTTGCCCGAGGGTCCGCTAACACCATTTGTATATCAGCCGTTTCAAGACCGGTCTGCAGTTTTTCAATGGCCTCAAAAAGACCAAGCTCGTTGTCCCCCTCAAAAGAAACTCTAAAACTCTCATTAATAAGCACCACTCCGTCCACTCTTTTGCCCAGTGACTTATCTATAAACCAAGAAATTCGCTCGGCGCTCTTTCTAAAATCCGCCTCCCATCCGGCATCTCTCACGCTCCATGTTTCCGCACCAAGATATTCTTCAATTGGTCCGGGCGGAGAAACAATCCCCGTGAGATTTTCGTCAATGGCCTTTGCCGAAAAAACTTCGCTGGACAAAATTTCCGCGCCCTCCACCTCAAGCAACACCACCTCGCGAATAACGCCCCCGGACGGCCTTGCAACGGAAGGGTCCTGAAACGCCAATGCCCATGACCGCCTTCCGTTCAAGCCCAAAAGCTCCGGGGTAAGACTTAAGAAATCTTTATACCCTGAAAGAAAATTTTCCGGCGATGAAAAAGCCAGGGCGGAAATGTCTTCAGGGAGAGAGGAGAAGGCCCAAGAGCCACCCGAGACACTCTTAAAAACTCCCGCAAGGCGTGACATGTCCTTTGCCGCAAGCGATAGTTGCGAGGCGGCTCCGGCGCGAAACACCCATGACACCTTATCTATGAGGCCAAAGCCCCGTCCCGAGAAAAAGAGAAGTTTTTCCGCCGTTCCAAAATTAGATGCCAAAAAGGCCTTGTTCCCTTTGTTAAAAGAAAAGATGGAAAGCGCCAAGAGAAGAGTTGGGGCAAGGGCAATGATTAAACTCAAAGCAAGGGCTTTTGCCACGGCTCCCACGTCGACAAAAGATACTCTCTTCCGGGCGGAAACCTGCGCTTGATGTGTTACCGCGGGGGATATTTTTTTTGGTGAAAAGTTCGCAATGGACTCAAACTGTTTCAGTTTCTCAAACTGATTATTTGGCAGAGGGTATAGTCTGTACCTCCTGCCTTTGTAGTGCGCGTATCCGTCGGGAGAGGGCTTTTTTGCCTGCCCAACAAGGAACGGCTCGGGAGAAGGAAAGGTAAACACTTCCCGGGAAACGACAGAGGCGGCATCGTGGGCATGTACGGGATAGTGTTCATTTTTATTTGATAACTGATATTCAACGGCAAAGTCCCCGAAGACATGGGGTATAACAAATTGTTTTGCGGCGCCTGACTCATAAACATCCTCACCAATAAACACCTCCACCACTCTCCCGAAAGCGCCATCCGCCTCGCCTGAAGGCTTGGGGTCAATGCGGACCACGGCGTAAATTTCCTCAACGGCCAAGGCCACGGCGTCCGTGACAACCCTTGCCCCTTTCTTGCGAAGCTCGTCGGCAAGGCGCTCCAAAAAATAACTCCTCTCTCCCAAAAGTAACACCACGGGGAACATGCCTCATTGTAACGTGGCGACGGACACTTCCACAATCGGGGATAATCCATGCACCCGCACAAAATTTTCATCCTCTCTCTTTGTTTAATACGAAAACCCCGCAATGACTAAGACGTGTTGAGCTCAGCGCCGCTACGTGGAAGCTATCCCGCAAGCGCCTCGTCAATTGCTTCATTAACAAGCGAGTCCGCCCTTGAATTCTCACCCCTTGTGACATGAGAAATGTCGATGTTCACGCGCTTTTTTATCTCGCGCTCCATTTCTTTGACTTGCGCAATAAGGGGAATGATGTTCCCGCTTTTTACTTTGTACTCCCCTGTCACCTGTCGAACAACAAGCTGGGAATCCATAAAAATTTTTGCGCTGTGAACTTTACTTTCTTTTTGCAAAAACTCCAAAAGCCAAGTTAAAGCCATTAGAAGTGATTTGTATTCGGCAACGTTGTTGGTGGAGACTCCTATGAATTCTTTTTGCTCCTTTATTTTTTTCCCCCCCGCTTGCGCGGTAAACGCCGAAGCCGCGGGGCCGGGATTTCCTCTGGACCCCCCATCACAGTGTATTGCTACTTGCATTAGTCAGTTATACATAGTGCCCATCAAAATTACAAATAGATACCTCCCCTGTCCGAGAGTCAGCCAGTAGTGATCGGCAAAGCCCGTTACCAAAAATGCGCCGAGTAGTAAAAGGCTTCTTGTTGTGCTAATCCGAGACGCCAAGCGGGCAACAAGAAGAAAAAAGGCGGCAAACCCCACAATCCCCAGCTCCGAAAATACCAAAAGAAACGTGTTGTGCGGAGGTTCCCTTAAGCCGGCTGTCGGCATAAAACCGCCGAGCCCCACGCCGAAAAAAGGAGAGGTGGAAATGGCGGACCTCAGAGCGGGAACAGTCGCAAGCCTTGAGGAAATGCTTTTTGTTCTAATTTTGGCGGACGGCGTGGCAAGAAGTAAAAGAAGTGACAGCAGGGCAAATAAGGTGACAAGGACCGTTCCCGCTCTTTTGACGGAGAGCTTTTTTCTTGTCGCATATAAAAGGGCCACAAAAGCGGAGGCCACAAATGTCGTCCTCGAAAAAGAAAGCAAAATGGCGGAGAACCCCAAGAGATAAACGGACGACAAGGCCACGCTTCTCTTTTTGAATGCCGCCAAGTAAATCAAAGATAAAAGAGTAAACCCCGCAAGGACGTTTGGGTGGGGAAAAACCGAATAAGCTCTTAAATAATTTTTACCAAAAAACTCAATGGTTGCAATCCCTGGAGTGGAGACGGAAAATGTCCTTTCTCCAAGAAGAAAAAGAGGTCCCCCGACACTCCCACCTTTTATAAACTGAAAAATCGCAATAGCCGACGAATAACCCACGGCCAAAAAGAGAGGGGTACGAATTGCTTCTTTTAGTTTGTCTTTGTTCCGATACACACAAAAGCCAACCGTAAGAAAAAATCCCGCCCTTGCCCAAAAATACAGACTTAAAGCGGGATGCCCGGAAAAAGCGAGGTTAAGAGAAAAAATCGCAAGAAAAATTAGCGTCTCCTTTTTTGGCGGCCTTACTTTAGGAAAACAACTTATGACAAAAAGCGCGGCCACAATATCCGTTAAAAAAACCGCGGGGGAGAGAAAGTCAACCCTCAACCCGTAAACATAGCTCCAGTCGGGCCAGAAGTGGCGGCCAAGTTGTGTGGGTAGGAGAAAAATAAGCAATTGAAAAAGTGGCTTCACGCTGACACCAAGCTTACCACTAAATATCTTGCGTCTCCCTCGCCTTGGGACTGGGTAACCAAGTCGCCCTCGTCCTTCAGCGCCATGTGTATCACCCTTCTTTGGGCGGGGGTCAGATTGTATAAATGCTGTGCCTGTTTTGTTCCGCGCGCGCGGTCCGCGGCCTGTTGGGCGAGGTCCCGCAAATAGTCCTCCTGTTTTTGTTTCCAGCCGTCTATGTCCAAACTAATCCTTTGCCACTCTCCTGTTTTTTGTTTTAAGGCAAGCACCAAAAAAGACTGAATGGCATTGAGGGTTGCCCCGTGAGAGCCTATCAGAAGCCCCGCCTCCGAGCATTCACTCAAACTAACAAGATATCCCTCCTCTTCTTTGGCAATTTCTATTTTTGCCTTCACTCCAATAAGTTCGAACAACTCATCCAGGATGGAGTTTATTTCATCCTTCATTCGGCAATCTTATCAAACCCAGCCTCCCAATCCAAGGGGTAAGCCCTCCCCAGCCATAATTCGCGTACTGCTGATAAAACTGAAAAAGAGAAAACAAGAGCCAGTAAAGAGCAAGACCCGAGGGAAAGCTCATGCCAAAGACAATGGTGATAATGGGAAAGGTGTAAGAAAGGGAAGACTGCATGGCCACTTGTATATCATCGCGCTTTTCTTTTGTCTTTTCGGCAATGCGTTTTTCTTCTTTAACATAAGGGACGGCAAGGCGGGAGCTCAGAAATTGCACGGCGGCGGCAAGCAAAAGCACCGGTCCCGGGACAGGAAAGGGAAGCCCCGCGAGCGCGAACCTGTCCGGCTCTGTGACATCAAGATATAGAAACTTAGTTTTTATGACCGCGTCCGTTGAAAATTTTATCGGGTCATATAAAAGGCCGTTGAAGCTCTCAACAATAGAGCCGTTGTCTGCCAATATGGACGTGAAGACCCTGAAGAAGGCTATCAGAAAAACAAACTGCAAAATAAAAGGGAGAAGCCCCGCGGCGGGATTTATGCCCTTTGTTTTGTAAAAATCTCTTTGCGCCTGAGCGGCCTTGGCAGGGCTTCCTTTGTGGCGCTTTTTTATTTTTTCCACTTCCGAGGCATATTTTTTTACTTCCTTCATGGACTTCATGTAGGGCTTTGTGAGGGGGTTGAGGGCCACGCGCAGGAAGATGGAGAAAACTACAATTGCCACCCCAAGATTTTGGCCAAAAAGCTTATAACTTACCGCAAGGCCGTTGGCAAGAGGAGCCATAAAGAAAAGATTGAAAACGGAACCTATTGCACTCAGCATTATTTCAGTATACCTGCTTTTCTAAAAGTGAGCTCTATGTCTTTCATTATTTCGTCCGTGTATGCGCGGGCCGTCTCCGGAAAAGCCACGATTACAATGTCAAGGCCGGTTTTAAAGTAATTGGTTTGCTGACGGACCGCCTCTCTTAGCGCCCGCTTCACCTTGTTTCTTACAGACGCGAGCTTTGAGACTTTTTGACTAACGACAAACCCAAATCGAGAGCTTTCCCCGTCCCCGCGATCATAGACTCCTATGACAATCATGTCCCCGCTGTAATGATCTCCTTTTCTTCTGACCAAATCAAAGTCTTGTGGATTTTTCATGCGATATCGGGCGGCAAGCATCAACGAGACAAAACCTTTCTTCCTTTAAGACGTCTCCTTTTGAGAACCTTGAGGCCTCCTTTTGTTTTTATTCTTGCACGGAAGCCAAACTTTCTTTTTCTTCTAACTTTGCTTGGTTGATAAGTTCTTTTTGGCACAACAGAGTGATTATATCACGGGCAAACGGTGAATGGTAAATGGTAAAAGACGAATTGCTTCGCTGTTTTTCTGGGTTGAATTTTGTGGATAACTTTTTTAGTATGCGGTCACGATGGCGGGACTCGACAAGGAAGCTCTTTGGGGGGATGTATTGGACACCGTGAAGATAAGTGTTTCTCCGGCGATTTACAACACTTGGCTTTCGCATACCCATCTTTCTTCCCTCAAAAAAAACGGAGATCGCTTCAGAGCTGAAATAGGATGCAACTCGGGGTTTGTAAAGCAAACCATTGAAACGCGATACTTCGGGCTGATACAGGATGCCCTCATGGACGTTCTTGAAACGCCATGCGATCTTGCTTTTGAAGTAAAAGAAAGAAAAGAAAAGAAAAGAGAAATGGCCCAGCTTGCTCCTCTTTTTGACGACAAGCAAAACCACAGGCTGTTTATCGAAAAAATAACAAGGGCTCAAATCAGGCCCAGTTTTACTTTTGAGAATTTCGCCGTGTCCTCGGGCAACCAAATGGCTTGGGCGGCCAGCGACGCCGTGGCCCGAGAACCCGGAAAAAGCTACAACCCTCTTTTTGTTTGGGGAGGGGTGGGCGTGGGAAAGACACACCTCATGCACGCCGTCGGAAGAAGAATTCTGGAAAAAAATCTTGATGCCAAAATTCTCGTGTGCACAAGTGAAGACTTTGCAAACGATATTGTAGAGGGAATAAGGCACAGGACCACCCCCGCCGTGCGCGCAAAATACAGAAGACTAAACGCCCTTTTTATTGATGACATTCAGTTTATAGCAGGCAAGGACAGCGTACAGGAAGAATTTTTCCACACATTCAACACGGTAGTCAGCGCAGGAGGGCAAATAATTCTGACGTCCGACAGGTCGCCCGATGACATTCCTCGGCTTGAGGAGCGCTTAAAGAGCCGTTTTCAGGCCGGTCTCTTGGTTGACGTTGCGGCTCCCGACTTTGAGCTTCGCTGCGCAATAACACAAATAAAAGCGCGTGAACGGGGGGTGGAGCTCACCAACGATCAGGTCAATTTGATTGCGGCCAATGTGGACTCGGCAAGAAAGATGGAGGGGTACCTAATGCGCCTTGCCTCCGAGGCAAAAATTAAGGAAGAGAAAGTGACGGATGATTTTATAAAAAAACTTTTCGCAAAAGGAGGAGCCTTTCCGCAAGAGGAGAGGCCGAGGAGAAATTCGGAAGAGGTGTTGGATGCCGTGTGCAGGTATTATTCCATTAAAAAAAGAGCGCTCATTGGGAAGGCAAGGCCAAAAAAAATAACTGTTCCGAGGCAGATGCTTATGTACATTCTGCGAACAGAGATGCAAATATCCCTTGAAGAAATCGGGAGAATCATTGGGGGAAGAGACCACTCAACCGTCATTCATGGTGTGGATAAAATTACGGATTTGGCCTCGCACGACGAAAGCATTCGTGGGGATATCATGAGGATAAAGCAAACCGTTTGGGGACAGGCGTAATGACCAAAATGAGGTTGTCCCCAGTTTCAACAATTTATCAACAAAATATGCGCAACAATTTCCGGGTTGGGGCACGCCTCTTTGTCCACCAAATCAACAACACTACTACTGCTACTATTTTTATATATAATAAAGGAAGGAAATGAAGATACAGGTGTCGACAAAAGATTTTGATAACGCCATGAAGACAAGCTCGCGGTTTGCAAGCAGCAGGGCACAGCTTCCAATACTCTCAAATGTGAAGCTGGCAGCGGGCAGAGGAAAACTGGCCATTTATGCTACAAATTTGGAAATTTCCTCTCACGTCACACTTGGTGCGAAAGTGGAGGAGAAGGGAAGTATTGCGGTTCCCGCAAGAGCGCTGGGGGAACTGGTGGCAAATATAAAGGATATTACCATGGGTGTCTCATCCGCTAAGGAAAGCTTAAAAATAAAGACGGAAAGCTTCTCGGGGACTTTGGCGGGGAGCAATGTTTCGGACTTTCCGGAAATTCCGGAGAGCCTGTCAAAGGAAAACTCGGTCGTTTTTAACTCCCTCTCTTTTACAAAAATGCTTTCCAAAATACTTTTTGCCGTGTCAACAGACGAGGCAAGGCCCGCACTGACCGGGGCGCTAATTGAGGAAAGTGGTGACCGTGTTGTTGTGGTTTCCTCGGACGGATTTAGGTTATCGAAGGTAGAGATGGTTTCAGAAAAAGGGACAGCTTCCGCGCCAGCGTTATCCGCGCTCGTGCCAAGGGCCATACTTCAAGAGGTCTCAAGGCTTGCCGCGGGCGACAGTATTTCCCTTGAGCTTAAAAAAGAAAGCGGCCAAATTCTTTTTGGTTCCGGGAAAAGTGTGTTTGCCAGCCGCCTGATACAGGGCCAGTTTCCGGATTATGAAAAGATAATTCCGACAGGCTCTTCCACCAAAATCGAGCTTTCAAAAAAAGACATGACCGACGCATTGAAGCTGGTGTCCGTCTATTCAAGGGACGCAGGAAACGCTGTTCGCTTGATTGTAGAAAAATCTTCCGTCAGGCTGAGGGCGGAGGCCGCAAGCTCGGGAGAGGGCGGGGCTGATATGCCTGCCAAAGTGGAGGGGGAGGAGATGACAATTAATTTTAACTATCGCTTTTTAGAGGACTTTCTTGGTTCCATTGAAGGGGACAGCGTGGTCATAAAACTTGGAGGGGCCACGTCCCCGGCGGTCTTCACCTCACCCAAAGACCCTGACTATTTGCATTTAATAATGCCCGTTAAGGGGTGAGGGATATTTTTATTATTTCTCCATCTATGTTTGAAGCAATTAATTCGTTCTCCGTTATCCCTATTACATTCACTATTTGTCTTGTTTGAGCAATTTTTCTGGACAAAATTTCCCCAGTAAGTAATTTTACTTTGGTAATTTCTATCGAATCCCTGCTGGTGTTTTTTATATTAACCACGACTTCTTCGCTTTCCCAAACTGTCCTCGTGCCGTCTGGTAAAGCTGTTTGCGAGAGGCTAAGACTGGCAACATTCAGTAGCTGAAACCCGCCATTTGTTTGTAGTAAAAGCTGTAAACCGCCCGGAGAGACAGAATATTTGTCAGCAGAGAAAGCAGAGGACAGCCGTTTGTTTTTCGTGTCGTAGATGTGTACTTTTCCCAATCCGGATGCCTCGCCTTCCTCTATCAGCAATACCGAACTTGAAGACAATGCCTCAACTTTGGTCGCCGCAGTATCTATTAGAGCCACTGGACTAAAACCGTTAAGGGAGCTTGTATAAAGAGTAGACACCCCGGTGCGGGCATTAAAACCAGAAAGGAAAAATATCTTTTGGGCATCGGCATTTATTGATACCGATATGGTATTGTTTGTTTCTTTGGTTTCTAGAGTAAAAGAGTCATTACTGGCGATATTGATGACGACGATTTTGTTTCTGTTTTCGAATTCAACAAGTGAGACAAAAGGATCTGCGAAAGAGAAACTAAAAACCGGACTTGGATAGAGCACCTTAGTGTTGTTTTTTGAAATTTTAACAAGCGTTCCATTTTCCCTGTTTATTGAAATAACGTCTCCGCTCTCTGTAACATTGGCACTGCTTGATACAACGACAAAAGGGTCAATGCTTGAAAATGTATCCACTTCCGCTTCTTTTCCAAATCTATTTATCTGTCCGGGGACAAAAGGTGTGGGTGGGATACTGTCCTTTTTTTTATCTCTCGGAAGAATCACAAGGACGACAACCACAAGAATGACTGTAAACATCATAAAAAAGACAGCAAACAACCTTATTCTATTGTTGGTTTTCATTAACATATTTTATATGTCTATTGGCACGACACAAGCGCTATCCAAATTGATTTCCGGCGTTTCACCCTTAAGACCTTTCTCTATAAAATCCGCCTGAGGACACACCAATCCTCCTCCGCCAGGGAAAAAAGATGAACTGTTAATTGCAAAATGAAGATGTTCCGGTGTGTTTTTCGCCGAGCCGGTATTTCCCGTGGTTGCGATTACTTCTCCCGTGGCCACTCTCTGCCCGTTGTCCACATACACCGCACAGTTGTGTGCGTAATAATAAAATCTTTCGTCGTCGCCTCTTAAAATGACATACTTTCCTCCCAATGGGTCGTTTAGGACAACGCTTTCGATAACCCCATTGGTGTAGGAAACAACAGGGAGATGGCTGCCAGTGGAGCCTCCAGTTGCGATGGGAAATATATCTACAGCCCTTTCGCCATCCCAGTGGTATGCGCTATATCCACCATCGGGGGCCACAGGAAAAGCGTATCTGCCTGTATTAGAAAAAATAATACTTGAAGGGACGGGTTTTGGCTCGTTTTCTCCTTCACAAAAGGCCGTAGTTCCCCCCAGTCCACCACTTAAGCCTCCCGGAGGGGCAGGGGGCACAATAAGGGCGGAGTTGTTGATGACGACCAGAGCAAAAATTGTGAAGAGGGCGATGCCGGCCACAGTGGCCCCCGCGGCCGCGAAAAAAGTTGCCGTAATTGAGCCCAATCCCGCCAGAAAAGCCGAGGCAAGCCCGGCGGTTGCCCCGGCCGCGGCGCCGGCTCCGGCAATAACGCCGACTCCCGCCATTCCGGCCCCGACAACAGGGGCCACGGGAGCAAGCGCCAATCCCCCCGCCACAAGCCCTGCCGGTAGCAGGATGTGTTTCTTTTTGTTTAGAAAAGTTATCGCTTTTGAAACAAGCTCGCTGGCAATAAAGCCAGCAACTGTCCCAATTGGGCCCAGCGCAGTTCCCATTGTGGCGCCCACCGCGACCTTTCCGGTCGCCCTCGTTGCCACCTTTTCGCCGACTTTTTGCGCAACCTTGTGGCCAGCCCTGCCCTTTATTTCGTCAGAGGCGATGCTCGTGGCCTGTTCTCCGGGGGACGGACCTTTTTGCTCTTTTTCAGCTTCCATTTAAGTTTTGTTTTTTACTACTTGGGGAGGGACGGACGGCCTTGTCCGGTTTGGCGGCCCCGGCGGGGCTTGCGATGGTTTGCCTTGGTCAATAATGTCCTGCGGTTTTGAAGTCACAAATTGATATTCTTCCGGCGAGGCAACTACTCGTATCGGGGCATGGTGCGGCCCGGCAAAAAGAATACCCTCACCCACGTTTGCCGCAAGCAGTAACTGGCGCTCGCCTTGAGAGAGGTAAAAGACTTCAGCTACGCGGTCAATGGCCGCCGGAGATTGCTTGAGAAGAAGCCTCATGGCGCTATTTGTAACAACAGCCTTTCCTATGTCCTGACTGAGAAAGTCCTCCACGTCCTGTGTAATTGTTGTCAGCCCCAAATAATATTTTCTGGCGCGCTTGACAATAGACCACATAAACTGCGCCGTGTCGCGGTACCTCATCATGTGCCAAGCCTCGTCCACCACCAAAAGTCTTTGTTTTACGTCCCGCTTCACTTTGGTCCAGATGAAATCGAGAATAATAAACATGGCAATTGGCCGGAGACTGTCCTGTACGTCACGGACGGAAAAAACAGTGAAAGGGTTTGTAATGTCAATGTTTGTGTGTTGATCAAAAATTCCCACATAGCTTCCCTTCACAAACTTTTCTATGCGCGCGGCAAGGTCAAGCGCGTCAGGGGTTTCCATTCCGATTAAAGACTTGTATAAGTCCTCAATTAAAGGAGGCTCTTTCGTCTGGGTTGCGGGATCTTGGGTTATGCCTTTTGACTGGTAGGCCGCAACAAGCGCCCTGTCTAGGAGCGCCTCTTGGGCGGGCTTAAGCTCCCCCATAATGGTTTTAAAGAGAGAGTGGAGGGTGAGGATTTTGAGACCCAAATTGTTCTCGCCCTCCTGATACACCTGACTCAAGTCAAACGGATTTATTTTTGCCGGGGACGAGAAGGAAAACGAGATATACTCTCCGCCCACGGCATCGCTTATTGCCTGATATTCATTTTCGGGGTCAATAACTATTACCTCCGTGCCGAGCATAAGCGAGCGAATACTCTCAAGCTTAACGAAAAAGCTTTTTCCGCTACCCGAAGTCGCAAAAACAACCAGATTTGAGTTTTCAAGACTAAAGCGGTCAAAAATAATGAAAGAGTCGTTTTGGGTATTTATGCCGTAGAGCACTCCGCGATCGCTTGAAAGCTCGGCCGTTGTGAAGGGGAATGTCGTGGCAAGGCTTGTGGTATCCATATTTCTTGTAAGACCAAGAAGGTCCCTTCCGAAAGGGGCAGTGCTTTCAAACGCTCTTTGCATGTCAAGGGTTGTCTGTTTTGCGGTGACAAGAAGAGACCCAAGGGTGCTCTCCACGCGCTTTGTAATAGTGTTTAACTGCTCAACCGTTGCCGCGGGGATTGTTATGTAAAAAGAGAACTCGAAGAACCGCTCGGACCCTTTGACAAGCGATTCTTGCAGAGCCTTCGCGTCCTCAAGCTTGGCTTCGGTGCCCGGGTTTATAATTTTCCCTCTCTGAATATCCGTTGAAATTTCCGCCTCCATCTCCGTGATTTTGCGCCGGAGGCTGTCCAAGACGTCCTTTCCCTCCGTGGGATAAATGAAAAAAGACATGTCAAGGCTGTGATCAAAGTTGATTATCGAGTCAAGCCACCCGGGAGCCACAAAACGGGGGTACCCCGACACAAAAAGGGTCCTTAGATACACCTCTCCCACTTTGATGTAGCTAAAATCCATCTCAAGCCGTGTGGGGGCTATAATATCAAGCGGCGATATCCTTCCCGACTCATATGCCCTTATCGAGTCTTCAAACACCGGTTTGTCCTTTCTCAGAAACGGTCGCCCCTTGACTATTCGTCCGTCGTTAGTTGCCTTGTCCATCTTCAAATAATTCTTCATCTTTTACTGTAACCGATTCGTAATCGGGATTATAGATGTCGTGATAAAGCTTAACGAGCTCCTTGCTGGTTATCTGTCTCATTTTAATTCCCAGACGGCCCGCTTGACGGATGAGGTGATCGCGTTTGGGGTAAAGGGCAATCTTGGCCTTTTTGAGGATTTGCTCTCTGGTGTACGGCAACCCTTTTGAGTCCTTGCTAAGGGGGTTGAGAGACTTCCTGCTTATTCCCAGCTCATAGCGCGAAAACGGGATAACCACAAAAAAGCGCTTTTCGAGGACCTTTTTGGTTTTTATGGTTTCGGCGATAAAGCTTTTGTAGCTTTGCATGAGGACGCGGAGCTCCGGAGTAGCGCCTTCCTGCATCGCGCTGTCCAGATACTCAAGGTAACGGCTTACGTCTTTTCGCTGCGTCCGTATCATTATTTGCACTGTGAAACTGAGGCTGTTTATGAGGGCCGCGTAGGAAACAATCACCGCCTCCTGCTCCTGCTCCGACAGAAGCCCGAAATTAAGAGACGTGCTCTCGAGGACAAGCGCCGCCCCGCCGTCTTTAAAAAGGGCCAGATTATCAACAATTGCCGCCACGGGCGTTATGTTTTGCGTTGTGCCCTTTATGGGCTCATCCGGGATGGTGAAAATCCGGGGAGTGGGAATTTTTACTTTTGGCAGTAGAGACTTTAACATTTCAATTATCAATTTTTTTTATTGGCGCGGATAATCATAGGGTCAATTATTTGCCCACTGGCCGTAAAGCTCACGTTTTCAAACACATATCCCTCCGCTTCGGTCACAATAGTGTACTCTCCGTCAAGGAGCGGGGTGACTATCAGGAAGTGCCCGGCCGGATTGGTTCTCAAGGCCCTCACCGGGCGCCCCAGCTTATCCTTCACCTCAAGAATTGCCCCTTTTATAATTTTGCCCTCGGTGTCCACTGCCTGCCCAACAATGGTGTTGGGAGTTATTGGCCGGGAAGGCAGGTCCACCTGGGTGTTTGTATCAGGATGAATGCCCGGCTGGATTGGGCCTCCGGTCATTGGCGTCGGGGACTGACCTACCAAGGGGACGGTGTCGGCAGACGGATAGAGCACCCTTCCGGCGGCGGTATCTCCGCCTTGCCGGATCTGCACCGGCGCAATTTGCGGGACAGCGGAGACGGGGGACCTTGTTGATGACTGATGACTGATGGCTGATGACTGATGGCTGATGACTGGTGACTGATGGCTGGCCTGTTGGCCCTCAATGCTCTGAATGGACACGCGCCCTTCCGGGGCGCTGACTGGTGTCTGGTGTCTGTTGTCTGTTGTCGGCTGACCGTAAACCGGCTGGACGTCTTCCTGGGCGACCGTGGCGGGCATGGGAGCCTGCTGAGCCTTGTTTCTGCCAATACTTGGGACAGTTAAAAAGCCGGAAACCTGCTTCAGAAAATTCTTCTCGGCAAGCTCAAGGCCGGCAAAAACAGACCCCCCTGTTTGCGAGGTTACTTCATCCTCTTCCTCGCCCGCCCCGGCGCCTCCCTTGGGCTCTTGGAGAAAAAGCACCTCCGAGGATCCCTCTTCCCAGCTGAATTCGGTGGGCCGGTATATCGAGCGAAAAAAAGCAAACACCCATTGTTCAAGCGGCCGGTCCTGAATGGGAAGAAAAGCAAGCGCCGCTCCGAAAAGAACCGCAACAATAATGAGAGGCCAGCGAACGAACCCCGGAAAGGGTGTGGAGTGAATTAGAAGGCCAACTCCCGCTCCCCCCGCAAGCTCCAGAAACTGCTTTAGGGTCATGTCGCCCACGAGCCTAAACTGATAGCTACTTATTTGTTGTGGAACTGGGTGTTGTTCAAACATTTGATTGGTAAAAGGTTAAAGGTAAATGGTAAACGGCAATGGCAAACGAAACCTACCTGGGCCGTACTGATTTTCTTGTTCCGTATAGCAGTCTCTTGACCTCCGCCATTGGGGCAGTTGCTTCATTGTATCTTTCCACCTCAATAAAACCCAGATCCAAAGAAATATCGATAAAAACCTCCAGCTCCGCCGCAGAACCTATCGAAATGGTTAAAAATCTTGCGTATTCAGCTGACGATTCTTTTGAGTAACCCTCAACAACATTTGCGACAACTGAGATTGCAGCTCGTCTCATTTGCGGAACCAAGGTGTAAGTTTCAGTTTTGGGAAATTTGCCGGTAAGTTCGTAAATAACAAGTACCAGCTCTTTTGATTTCTGGTATACACTCAGTTTTTTATACCCCGAATTTGAAATTTTACTTTTACCCTTTACCATTTACCCTTTACCAAATTTTACCCCGTGAAGCCATGGGCGCAAGATTATTAGGTTTTCACGCCCCGTCTTTTACCATTTACCTTTCACCTTTGACCCAAGACTGATATAATTGCCCCAAACTGTCATGGATGAACAAGACGAAACAAAATATGCTCCAAGCGAAGAGGAGGCAGAAAAAATGGAACGAGAAATAGACGAAATTCAAAACCCCTCGGGCGCGACAGCGTCGGGAGGGCAGGGCGGAGGAGGAGAGGGCCCTCCAGAGCCACCCTCCGAGGAGAATCAGCCACTTCACAAAAGGAAGGGGTGGTTTGAAAATCTACAGGAGAGTGGTGTTCCCGGTGAAATAGAGGCGGCGGGTGCTACCGAAATATTTAGAAGAAAACTTGAAGGCAAAAAAATAAAGGATCAACTAAAGCTGGTCAGAGGTGTGCTGGAGGACATAGAGGGCAGAAGAGAAAGGCTTAAAACCCACATAGACAGTTTGGGCCTGCTAAACGGAAGCATTGATGTGATGCATCCTCCAGTTGAGAGAGAAGTGAAGGCGCGGCTTCACTTGCACGAGTGTTTTGTGGGTGTTAAAAACTCTATCTCAGGTAAATCAGAGGACATGACGGCCAATCTGAGAAAGTTTGCAACCGAGGCGCAAGCCGAAAACTACCTGCTTGGGGGGCGCGATTTTAACACCCTGCTTGTTGAAGGCCTTGGGGGGATGAGGGTGCGTGATGCTTTTTACATCTTACAAAAAATCGCACATGCCTCTCCTCACGGACTCAAGCTTTCTGAGGAGCAAATATGGCTTTTGGAAGCCCGGGCCGTACAAGAGCTGATAGAGGCAGGGGCCGGCAAACCGGAGGCGGAAAAATCGCTTGAACTGGCAAAAAGAATCGCAGAAGCAACTTTTGAATCTTCAGTTTGGAACAAAGACACAGCACCTCTTGATCCCATGGCAGAGGCGATTTATTTTCAAACTCACAGAAGAAAAGAGGCTGTTGACAAGGGCCCGGTTATAACAATAAACGAGATTCTCGGCTTTGGGACCTCATTTTTCAGACAACTTCAAAATTCGTCTAAAGAGAACATTTTTCGTAAAGAGGACTGGCAAAAGGCCAGAAAATCAAGGGGACTGGGGGCAATTGCTAGGATTATGCGATTGCAGAGAATTGAGCCTACCGACCAGGACATTGACGAATTCACTTTAAGGTTTGAGGGTGTTAATTTTATGGAGGCAGCAATGCCGGGCGAATACGGGGGGTATCTCAGTTCTTACATTCCAGGCGTTTTAAGAGTAAAAGATCTGCTTTTGAAGGAAGATTTTGAGCTGGGCAAGGACCTAACCAGAGGCGCAATTAACTCTATGCTTGGCCCTTTTAAAAAGGCGGACCCCGATGGCCGCCTGAACCTGCATGCTTATTTTGCGCTTGGTTTTGTAGACGAGTCTTTACGGCAAGGTGTTACTTTAGGATGGGATGCCTCGGATGTTGCGACAGCACTTAATAGGCTTTCCGAGCCTCATGTAGACCTAGAAACGGGTAAACAGGTATCTTTCATTACTGAAGCGGAAAAGAAATGGATAGTGGACGAAACCAAACCGCTTTTGAGAGGGGCCGCCAATGCATTCTTTTTGGCATTAGAGGGCGTGGTCAGGACACGAAAGCGATAGATGGGATAAAAATTTAGGGTCTTCCCGGAGGTGGGTTTCTTGGGCCAGCCTGCCGTTGCCCCACTTGTACAAGCCTGTTTAAAGCGGGATATTTTAACAGAACAGCGCCTCGGGTGGCGTCTTTTAGTGTCCCCCCTGTTCCTGCTGAAACGGCGCCCACTGCGAAACCTGCAATTGCGGGGGCTGGCCCAAAACTTGGACTCGCAGTCATTCTTCCCGTAATCAGTGATTTTATTAAGTCTGCAGCTTTTGGCGTAAGGGTTATTAATATAAAGCTGACTGCAAGAAAAACAAGTGCGCTTGTGGCCGGTCCTATGCCCAACAGGGGAGGCCAACCTCCCCTTGCTGCGGCCAAAGCAGGGCCGGCTAGCGGGTTTACCCCAAGGACTTGGCCTATTCCGTCTGTAAAGCTTGTAGGGATAAGATTGCCAGCGACAGCCTCAAAAGACTTAATGAGAAATTTCAGAGACAAAAGTAGTAGTACACTTACAACAGGGAAAACTGCCAAGTTTGATACGTAGGCTCTTATCCATGTTCCAACTCCCATGCCCGGCACCACCAGTCCGAGGACTATTATCAAGGGGAAAACGGTTGTGAGCAACAAAATTATAGCGAGGGTCTTGAATAGAAGAAACAGGATTTTTATAACATTCCAGACAAGAATGACAAACAATATGAGTGAAACTATCAAGGCAAAGAAGAAAAATATATCGAATAAAATGGTTCCGGAGAAGAAGGTCACTATGCCAATGAACGCTGCCCCTCCTAGTCCGGAGCCGAGAAACAACACCGCCAACATATCCACAAAAAAAAGAATGGTGTATAAAAAGACAAACCCGATTAAGCCCGTTGAAACTGTTTCATTTATTACCGGGACAGTAAATGAAGGACCTGAAATCATCCATGTGAATTCTTTTATTGGATCGTTTGGGTTTAGTGCTATCGCGATAAATCCGTAGACTACATACATAAGATCTATTAGAAACCCGGCCATGGCGTATGAAAACGTGATTAGCACTAGGCCGACTACTATTTTAGGGATGGCCGACTGGGCTGTTATTACGGTTTGAGGCGACAATCTAAAGCGAAACATAATCATAAAAGCCAAAATCACTATGGCAATGGCTACCAATCCGTAGGCAGCATTTCTAGTTGTTGCCCAAAGACCTCTTACGGGCGATAAGGCCTCAAATCCAAAGCCCGGAGCCTGCGCCTTAGCCTCCGGGATTAGGTTCAAGTTTCTCCCAACGTCTTTAATAGATGTAATTCCCGATATGGGTCTATCTTGGGTCAGTGCCGAGGCTAGAGCAGAATATCTTCCAGATACGGCTAAGTGTTCATAACTGTTTCTTTGCTGAACGCCGTTCACTGTGCCTACCAGGCCTTGAAGCGTTTCTACGCACCCGCTAACCTCTCCAGTGAAAAAGCAATTCACTGCTTTGGTTTGATTTCCCACCGAATTGTTGATTAAAAAACCCCAAATACCATACACGATCCACTGAACCTGCGCGGCCGTATATCTTTCCCCAAATATTTCTTGAGGGTTGTCCGTATCGTATACTTTGGTATACCATTGCTTGAAACCCTGGTTGTACCAGGGGCCCAGTTCTCCCTGGTTTTCCTCTTGAGCATGAATCATGGCAGGGAAAAAAGAAGAAAAAGCAATAAAAATGGAAACAAAAGCAAAAAGAAACTTTTTGAAAATGGTCTTTCCGGGCATGGTTTCTTTCATCTTAGCATAAACTACTCACAAAAACTCAAACCAAAAATTTCACCTGAATGCTCAGGGTTGGCAAAGTGGGGAGTGGTAA
>Ga0210057_1002574_pt1 | contig 25828 bp, 29 predicted proteins | sample CryGeyCG2114_010_2_FD_183968 | JGI IMG/M metagenome (GOLD analysis project Ga0210057, IMG submission 183968) | Groundwater microbial communities from aquifer - Crystal Geyser CG10_big_fil_rev_8/21/14_0.10 (SPAdes) (version 2) | ecosystem: Environmental > Aquatic > Deep subsurface > Groundwater ...
TAACCGCTTTTTCCCCCAGGGCGATTTTCGGGCCATGCGCAAACACCTGGGTTGGTATGCCAAAGGCTTTGCCGGCGCGGCCAAAGTCAGGAAGGCGTTGATGGGGGTCAATAATATTGAGGAGGTCCGGTTGATTTTGTTACAATGACACCATGAAGTATATCGCTGTCTTTTTCGGCGCCTTGTTCTTGTATTCCAAGTTGGCCGGGCCGATACCGTTTTCTTTGATCAGCACCGTCACTAATAAAAGCGACGTTTTTACGGTGGCCGGCGAGGGCAAGGTGGTGGCTAAACCGGACATTGCTTATGTTTCGGTGGGCATTGAAAAAATCGCCAGTACGGTGGCGCAAGCACAAGCCCAAATTAACGACGTCAATCAAAAGATCGTGGCCGGTCTGAAAAAATTGGGCATCGACGCGGAAAAGGCGCGCCAAGACGCGGTGGCCCAGGCCAAAAGAAAGGCGGCGCAGGCCGCCCAGGCCGCCGGTTTTAAATTGGGCAGAATTATCAACTACAGCGAGAGCGCGGGCGGGGTTGTCCCGCAGCCGCTCTATAACCGCGCCGAGGCTAAGCTAGCCCTGGAGACAGCTCCCACCGAAATTCAAACCGGCTCGCAGGAAATCAAAATCACCGTTTCCTTAAGCTACCAGACTGAGTGATTTCTCCCTGACAAACACTATTCGTATCTTTTATGATACGATTAAAGCCGATGAATGATACGAATCTTAATGATCGTCAAAAACAGATCTTATCCATCTTAAAACAAGAGAGGCATCTTTCCCGCCAGGAATTGACAAAGAATTTACCGGCCAAAAAAAGCACTTCGAGAATAACCATTATTAGAGATTTAAACTATTTAATTAGCCATCAACTTGTCAAGGTAGAAGGAAAAGGGAAAAATACCAGATATGGTTTATGGGAAACCAATGCTCTATTAACTTACCTTGATCTTGATCGTTATTTTGAAAAAGAAGATCGGATAATTAAAAAGAAATTTGATGTTTCGGTCTTTGATCGTTTAAACGGTTTATATTCTCCGGAGGAAATCAAGCTGTGGGAAAAGAGCCAGAAAGTTTTTAAAGAGGCTCAAGAAAAACTGGAGCCATCAATTTATAAAAGGGAGCTGGAAAGATTTGTGATCGAACTTTCCTGGAAGTCATCGCAAATTGAGGGGAACACCTACAGCTTGATCGAAACAGAGACTTTGATCAAAGAAAATATCCAGGCGCGCGGGCATTCTGAGGCAGAAGCCGTGATGATTCTAAATCACAAAGAAGCGTTTGCGATGATCTTGGCTAAAAAGAATTCCTTCAGAAAGCTGGATTTCCCCGACATTATTCAGCTGCACCGGGTGTTAACAAACGGTTTAACCACCGCGGGTATCAGATCGCAAAAAGTGAGGATTTCCGGAACGCAATATGAGCCCTTGTCCGGCAAACAGGAGATTGAGAAGATATTAAAACAACTAATCGAGCATGTTAACAAAACTGAATACCCGCCGGAAAAAGCCTTGATACTGGCAGCCATGATTGCCTATATTCAACCATTTGCCGATGGGAATAAAAGGACCTCGCGCCTGCTTGCAAACGCCGTTCTTTTGGCCCATGATTTCCCCCCTTTATCTTACCGAAATATTAATGTTAACGGATATCGAAGCGCGCTGATCGTTTTTTACGAAACTAATAATTTATATCATTTCAAACGTCTTTATTTGAAACAACTGCAGTATGCAATTGAAAATTATTTTAGGTAATCTTTTGAGATAACCATGGCGTTTTTAATTGATTTTATTCTCCATATTGATGTTCATCTCGGCCAACTGATCGCCGCTTACGGGCCGCTGACCTACGCCATTCTTTTTGTCATTATCTTTATCGAAACCGGTTTGGTAGTGACCCCGTTTTTGCCGGGTGATTCTTTGCTTTTCGCCGCCGGCGCCTTTGCCGCTTTGGGTTCACTTAATATTTGGGGGCTTTTGGTTTTATTGATGGCCGCGGCCATCTTGGGCGACACCGTCAATTATTGGATCGGCCATTTTTTCGGCGAAAAAATGATTGCCAACCCCCGGATTCCCATTAAGAAAGAGCACGTGGCCAAAACCCAGGCCTTTTTTAAAAAACATGGCGGTAAGACGATTATTTTGGCCCGTTTCGTGCCCATTGTCCGCACTTTTGCCCCTTTTGTGGCCGGTATCGGCCAGATGAGCTACGGCAGATTTATCTCTTTTAACGTCATTGGGGGGATGGCCTGGGTGGCCCTTTTTGTCCTGGCCGGCTTCTTTTTCGGCAATCTGCCGTCAGTCAAACATAATTTCAGCCTGGTGATTATGGCCATTATTTTGCTGTCGGTGGCGCCCATGATTTGGGAATTTCTCCGCCCTAAGATGAGCAAAAGATTCAGTCGGCGAAGGCAGCCTGGTCTTGACAGCTCTTGTAAATAATGTTAATTTAGAGGAGTGTATTCCTGCAAATTATGATTTATCCAAGATTACTTGAAAAAAGGATTAAAAGCCATCTTTTTAAAGGCAAGGCAATAATCATTTACGGTGCCCGTCGGGTAGGTAAAACAACCTTGGTTAAAAAGATTCAGTCGGAATATACCGAGAGTCTTTATCTTAACTGTGACGAACCGGACGTCCGGTTTGCCCTAACCGACAAGACTTCAACAGAGCTTCTTAATTATATCGGTCATAAAAAACTGGTGATCGTTGATGAAGCCCAAAGAGTTAAAAATATTGGCCTAACCCTGAAACTTTTAGTTGATAACGCCCCCGGCTTACAAATTATCGCGACCGGCTCATCGTCTTTTGATCTTTCCAACAGAATTAGCGAACCATTGACTGGCAGGGCTTTTGAATTCCATCTCGGGCCTTTTTTTCTGATGGAAACCAGTGCTGATCCGATTGAGATTGGGCGGCTCCTTGAGTCAAGACTTATTTTTGGACTCTATCCTGAAGTGGTAACGGCCAAAAATGAAAGACAAGACCTTCTCCGAACGATTTATAAAAATTATTTATATAAAGATGCTTTGGAATATCAGGGATTAAAAAATCCGGATTTAGTGGAGAAGCTTTTGACCGCCCTAGCCCTGCAAATTGGTTCGGAAGTTTCCCTGACTGAATTGGCAAGTCTTTTGGGCATTGACCAAAAAACAGTTTCTTCCTATATCCGTCTTTTAGAGTTGGCTTTTGTTATCTTTCGTTTACCACCCTTATCGCGTAACTTGCGTAAGGAAATTAGCAAGTCACGGAAAATATATTTTTGGGATACCGGGATCAGAAATGCCGTGATTAATAATTTTAACCCCTTATCGCTGCGTAATGATGCCGGTCCGCTTTGGGAAAATTTCCTGATTGCCCAGAGACTTCAAAGAAATGAGATTTTGGGTAAGCAAGCTAATTATTATTTCTGGCGGACATGGGATCAACAGGAAATTGATTATGTTGAAGAAACAGAGGGAATTTTGTCAGGCTGGGAGATAAAATGGCAAGGAAAGGGAAAGAGGATGCCTGGGGCTTGGGCAGAGAGCTATCAGAATGCCCGCTATCAGACAATTGACAGAAAGAATTATTTAGATTTTTTGATTTTAAATTAGCGGTAGTGGTGTTATGATAAGATTGAAAACATGAACGATTTAAACCAAATTCTTTCCCGGCCGGAATTTTTTCTCGTGATTTTGGCGTGGAGTATTTTTTGGAAGGGGATGGCGTTATGGAAATCAGCCCGCCACGGCCATTTGGTGTGGTTTATCACCCTTTTGGTGGTTAATACCCTGGGGCTTTTGGAAATTGCCTACGTCTTCTATCTCCACCGCTGGGATATCGACGGCGGCAAGCTGCTGGCGTTTTTGCATAAAAAATTCTCCCGACTTGCAAAGTAGCAAAAATTTGGTATAATAAGACCTAGTTAATAATTAGTTGTCTTTCTGCAGTAGCCATAGGCGCTCGCGGAAAAGAAGAAGGAGCCTTATGGCTACCAAAAATCTTTATGTAGGCAACTTGCCGTACACAATGGACACGGCAGGTTTGGAGACGTTATTTAAGCAAGCCGGGGCAGTTGTCTCCGCCCAGGCAATCACCGATCGCATGACGGGACGTTCCCGTGGTTTCGGGTTTGTGGAAATGGCCACCGACGCCGAGGCTGCCAAGGCGATCGAAATGTTTAACGGCAAGGACGTCGAGGGACGTAAGCTTGTTGTTAACGAAGCTCGGCCCAGAGAAGAGCGGCCAGCTCGCGGTGGTTTTTCACCCAGGTAAGAAAATCTAGGCGACGTGATGGTATTGGTAGAGAGGGACTTCTTCCAGAAGTTTATCTTTCCAGCCGTAACTGATTTCCAGGAAATCCATCTTTTGGATGTCGCCGAGCCGCAAGGCATCGTTGATCTGCATTAAATTGGTGTAATTGCCCAGGCCCGGAAAGTTGGCAATGTCGTAGCCGCATTTCAGCAGGTAATAAGTACCCTTGTAGATGGCGACCAGGTCGACACCGGCCACTTGGCCGTTAATTTCGGTGGTAATCATTCTCGGTTGGTATTCTTTGGCCTCGCTGATGACGGCCTCAAAAGTTTTGACCCGGCCGGGATCTTCCCAATCCGAATCTTCACCTTTGGCGTGGAAACGGTCCATCGACAGCCTGGCCAAGTGTTTTAGATCGGCAAAGCGATTGATAATCGTTTTGGGGTTTTGGTCCAAAATTTTGTGCCGGTCCCTTTTTAAGTTATAACGGCGTTTTTTGGAGAAGCGGGTGAGAAAATCATCGGCCGAAGCCAGTCCGGTTAGGTGAAGAATGTATTTGGGATCATCCAGGGCGAATTTAAAGCGATTAGCCAGCTCCGGCGAACAGCTGATGGCGTTAAGTAGCGTCGGCTTGGGCAAAACCTTCAGCATAATCGGGACCAGACTTTCGTGCAGAGCAAAAAAAGTGTTATCTTCCTGCCACCAACTGCCAAACCAGCGGAATTCCCGGTTGTCGTCCTCATACCATAAGGGCAAACAGGCGACCGGCTCGTCCTTAAAAATAATGGTCATAAAATAAGGTTGCTCGTGGTAGCCGAGGTAAAAAGCGTGCCGGAAATCCCAGGTATCAAACAACGATTTATGGGGCGAAAATTTTTGCCAAAGTTGCCGACAGCGACTAAGATCGGTCTCGACTTTTAATTTAAAATCGATGGCGCTGCCGTTAAAAGTTTGCTTGGCGACCAAGTAAGCTTCTTTTTTCGGCAGTCTTGCCAACGAAACCGCCACCTGCGGATCTAAATATTCTGGTTGCGGAACAGGTTTTAACATTTTATTTTTTAGCTAATTGAATTCTGAATTAATTAAAATATTTGTCAAGTATCAATCCCTTTTCTGAAGCCAATTTTTTAAAAAAATAATTAACTACTTGACAAGAATATTTTTGTTTGGTAAACTCATAGCTAATTGGTAGGAGTAATAAATGATGTTTGATTTAACTAAAAAAACCGACTACGGCATTGAGCTGATGGTAGCGCTGGCCAAAAGCTATGGAAAAGGACCCGTTTCATTACGCCAAGTGGTCAAAACCAGACATCTGCCGCTAAAATTTTTAGAAAATATCGCCACAATTTTGCGGGAAGAAAATTTAATTGACGCCAAAGAAGGCAAGGCCGGTGGCTACGCGTTAAAAAAAGCGCCGGCGAAAATCTCACTGACTAAAATTGTGGATGCTTTGCAAGGACCCATGGAAATGGGGGGTTGTTTTGCTTGTCCCAAGGCCAATGGGTGCGGCCAAAAAGATGTTTGGCATGAAGTCGGCCAAAGCGTTAAAAAAACCATCGGCAAAAAGACGCTGGAGGATCTGTTGTGAAAGTCTATTTAGACAATGCGGCCACCACTAAGGTCGCCGACGAAGTTTTCCGGGCAATGCGGCCGTATTTCCTGACCGTTTTCGGTAACGCTTCCGAACCGCACGATTGGGGTCAGCAGGCCCGAAGAGCCATTAACCAATCACGGCAAACCCTGGCCACTTTTTTGGGCGCCAAACCTCAAGAAATCATTTTTACCTCGTGCGCCACGGAATCAATTAATCTTTCTCATAAGGGATTAATTGAAAGTACCAAGTACCAAGTACCAAGTACCAAGCGCCCCCACATTATTACCACGCAAATCGAGCATAAGGCGGTTTTGGAAGCCTGTAAACATTTGGAAAAGTTGGGCTGGGCCACGGTGACTTATCTGCCGGTCGATAAGACCGGTCTAGTGAGCGTTAAAGAGGTGGCGGCGGCCATCAAGCCGGAAACGGTTTTGGTCAGTGTCATGTATGTTAACAACGAGGTGGGGACGATTGAACCGATCGCCGAAATAGGGAAATTAATTAAACGGCTGAACGTCTCGCGTCTCTCGTCTCACTTATCGCGAATTTACTTTCATACGGATGCGACCCAGGGAATACAGTATTTGGATTGCCAGGTCGAGCGGCTCGGTGTCGATTTACTTTCTTTGACCGGCCATAAATTTGGCGCCCCCAAGGGTATCGGCGCTTTGTACGTCCGCGCCGGCACGCCCCTGGTCAGGCAGCTTGACGGCGGGGGTCAGGAAGCCGGCCGTCGGGCGGGCACGGAAAATGTGCCCTACATTGTTGGTTTGGGGAAAGCGGTTGAACTGGTCGAACAGAACAAAGAACAAAGGGCAAAGAACATAGAAGAGTTAAGAGATAAGCTGATTGACGGCGTGTTGAAAACGCCGGGAATAGAATTAACCGGCCACCTCAAACTGCGGGCGCCGCATATTGCCTCTTTTACGGTTGCCGGCGCCGAGGGGGAAGCCATTTTGCTTTTGTTATCCGATAAGGGCGTGGCGGTTTCCTCGGGGTCGGCCTGCACTTCAGGCACATTGGAGCCGTCTCATGTTCTCACCGCCATGGGTATTCCTCCTGAAATCGCGCACGGATCCTTGCGTTTTTCCTTAGGCAAAGCCACCACGGCCGCCGAGATTGATTACGTCATTAAAATTTTTCCCGGGATCATTAGTCATTTACGACACATGGCACCAAAGTTATAAATTCCAATATCAAAATCCAAATGTCAATTCAAGCTCAAAATCCAAAACTCCAAATTTTTAAATATTTGGACTTGGGATTTGATTTGTCATTTGAACTTTAGATTTTGAATTTTTTAAACTATGGATAGTTTTGGCAACCTGTACTCACCGAAAGTCTTAGAACACATCAAAAATCCTCAGAATATGGGCGAAATTAAAGACGCCGACGGTGTGGCCACCGTGGGCAATCCGACCTGCGGAGACATTATGCGGTTTTTTATAAAAATCGAGAAAAAAGACGGGCAAGAATATCTAAAAGATATTAAATTCCAGACGCTGGGGTGCGGCGCGGCAATTGCCACCTCTTCCATGATTACGGTCTTGGCTAAGGGCAAAACCCTGGCCGAAGCGGAAAAAATCAGCCAGCAAGGCCTGGCCGACGCGGTCGGTGGCCTGCCGCCGGTAAAGATGCACTGCTCGGTTTTGGCGGCCGATGCCTTAAAACAGGCGATTGAAAATTACCGCCGGAAAAAGTAAACTGAAAAAATCATGAATTTAAGCTGTACTTCGGTGGCTTGTTGGCTCACCCAAAACGGCAAACAAATTACCTTTCCCTTGGTGACCGTGGCCGGTATTGTGGATGGCATCAACCCCTGCGCCATCGGCATGATTTTGCTGCTACTGGGCTATCTGCTTATTTTTGCCCGTCAGCCCGAGAAAATCCTGAAATTGGGCGGGGCCTATATTCTGACTGTTTATTTGACCTACCTGGTGATCGGCTTGATCTTTTACCGCTCCGTGGCGACCCTGAATTTTTCGCCCTACCGCATTATTTTTGACCGGATTTTAGGCGTGGTATTGCTGGCCGCCGGAACCCTGAATATTAAAGATTTCTTTTGGCCGGGCAGGGGTTTGTCTTTGGAGATCCCGCAAGGAGCGCGGCCAAAACTTTTAAAACTGGTGGAAAAAGTTTCCTTACCGACGACCATTATCTTGGGCGTTTTGGTGACCTTGTTGGAAACACCCTGCTCTTTGCCGATTTATATCGGCACGGCGAGTATCCTAAACTATTCCGGCTTGCCGGCCTTGGCGGTTTTGGCTTATTTTCTCTACTATAATTTGCTTTTTGTTTTGCCGCTACTGGTGATTCTCTTTTTGGTCTGGCGGAGCCGCGAAATTATCTCGCTTAAAGAATGGGAGCACCGCGCCAAGCGGTGGATGAAGTTGGGGCTGGGAACACTCCTTGTTTTAATGAGCGCTTGGTTATTATTTTAATCTTTTTGGTAAGTAATTAGATTTACTGATTACCTTTTTGCCGGTTTCGGATTCGATTTTTTTTCTGGCCACCCGGGCCACCCCGCCACCCCGTCGGGCGACCATCCTGTCTTTATCAAAAGTATCTGGTTTTTCCTTTTTTGATATTTCGGTGGTGCTCACTTCGGCCAACATGTTCAAAACCAGTTCAAGATTGGTCATGTTATCCCGCAGGCTTTGGGTTTTTAATCCTTTATAGCGTTTATACTGCCTGGTTGACAACCCTGCCCAGGCGAAGGTGATATCGTCGGTCAGGATGGCGAATTCGTTAGTATTAATAACGCCGCGCTCTTCCCATTCGTCGGTTAGGGCCTTGCGGATTTCAATACTTTTTAATCTTTGATTAATCCATTCTCGGGAATAACCCTTTTTAAGATAGGTTTGCATGGCTCGGTTGATGGCCCTTTCCGGATCTTCGGTTTCTTCGATGCGTTCGTAGCCAACCCGAGCCAGCCATAATTTAAATGGTTCAGCGTTGGGAGAAGGAATTGATTGAATAATCCTCAAAATTCCCTCAGTATTAGCGACATCGGTTAGGTAATATTTGTTATCCGAAGATAGTAATTTCAGTTGTCGACAAAATGTCGACAACTCAGCGCCTTCTTCTGTCTTTACTCTGGTTTTCATCTTAAACCAATAATCACGGGGATTAACACTGCCCGTAAGCGCGGCAACAATATCAACCACCGAAAAATACCATTTTTCTTCTTCCCCATGCCACTGCCGCCGGATTTTCTTGCCTTCAAAAATAGCCAATTTGGTTTTATGGTGTGGCATGGGTTTTCTGCTCTAATTCTACTACAAAACAAGAACAATTTCTGATAGAATGAATCTACATAAATGATCTTTGTCAATTTTAAAACTTATCCCGAAGGTACCGGCGAGACGGCGGTCAAGCTGGCCGGAATCTGCGCTAAAGTCGCCAAAACTACCGGCGTCAAAATTATTCCCGTTGTTCAGGCAGTCGATCTTTGGCGGTTAAAGGAAAGCGGGCTTGAGGTTTGGGCCCAGCATGTTGACTGGCAGTTACCCGGCCAGTGGACGGGGTTTACCAATTTGGAGGCGGTCATGCGGGCCGGTGGCCAGGGAACACTCATTAACCACGCGGAACATCAGTTGCCGCCGGGCACGATTAAACAGACGATTAAAAGAATCGAAAGTTTAAGAAGTTTAAAGGTTCAAGGGTTTAAAAGGTTTGAGATCATGGTGTGTTGCCGGACTTTGGGCCAGGCGGAAAAGCTGGTTAAATTCAAGCCTGATTTCATAGCTTACGAGCCGTTGGAGTTAATCGGCGGGGAAATTGCTGTTTCGCAGACTCAGCCGGCGGCGATCGGCCATTTTGTGGAGATGGCCGACGGCATTCCTGTGATTATCGGTGCCGGCATTAAAGAGAAAAAAGACGTGGAGATAGGCCTGAAATTAGGCGCCCAAGGCATTTTGGTTGCCTCGGGAGTCATTTTGGCAGATGATCCGGGTCAAAAACTGTTAGAATTAGCGGAGGCATTTGCAAGATGAAACAATATAAAATTGCCGTTTCCGGCTCGGCCGAAAGCTACACCAAGGAAGCCGAACTGGCGGCGAAGGCTGTCGGCGCCGAAATTGCCAAAAAAGGCCATATCATTGTCACCGGCGCCACCAAGGGCATTCCCCATTTAGCGGCGATCGCCGCTAAAGCGGCAAAGGGCGTCAGTATCGGTATTTCGCCGGCCGCCTCGGAAGTGGAACATAAACAAAAATATTTACTGCCAGGGGACGCCGCCTTTGATTACGTGATCTACACTAAGGCGGGCTACACCGGCCGCAATTTGCTGATGGTGCGCAGTTGTGACGCTACGATTGTGATCAACGGCCGCATGGGCACGCTGAACGAATTCACCTGCGGTTTTGAGGAAAACGAAATCGTGGGCGTCATGGACGGTACCGGCGGTATTTCCGGGTTGATCAGGGAAATTTTAAAGGTGGCCAACAAGGGCCAGCGGAAAGTGTTTTTTGAGAATGATCCGGTCAAAATGGTGGACGAGGTGATCAGAAGGATCAATAAAGAAAAGCAATCCAAAAAGAAATTCCATGTTGAATATCAAAACTTTGGTTAACATCGAGGGGAAGGGAGTTCTTCTGCGGGCGAATTTCGACGTTCCCCTTTGTTCCACTCAGGGTAAACTCGTTATTGCCGACGACACTAGAATTTTAGAATCACTGCCGACGATAAAATATCTGCTCGGCCAAAAAGCCCAACAAATTATCATTATCTCTCATCTGGGCCGGCCGGAAGGGAAAGTGGTGCCGGAATTAAGCTTGGAGCCGGTGGCACAAAAGCTTGCCGGGCTTTTGAATTTAAAATTTAAAATTGAAAATTTTAAAACTTTTAAGATAGGGAAAGACATTCTTTTGTTAGAAAATTTAAGATTTGATTCAAGCGAAGAGGCGAATGACGAAGGCTTTGCCAAGAAACTTTCTTTACTGGGTGACTTTTTTGTGAACGACGCTTTTGCCGCTTCCCATCGGGAACATGCCTCGATTGTCGGTGTGCCGAAATTTTTTCCGCCGGACAAGCGGGCCTTGGGTTTTGAATTCTTAAAAGAAATTGAGCTTCTCACCAAAGTAAGAGAAAATCCGGCCCGGCCGGTCGTTTTAATTTTGGGCGGGGGGAAGGAAGACAAGCTGGAACAGTTAACCCAGTTGACCGAGTGGGCTGATCAAGTGCTCATCGGTGGCAGGCTGCCGGCCATTTTAGGAAAAGAGGTTCAAGGGCTCAAGAGTTCAAGGGTTCAAATTGCTTCGCTGAATCCGGAAGGCAAAGATATCACCCCGGAATCAGCGGCCGAGTTTAAAAAAGTCATTGCTCTGGCTAAAACCGTTGTTTGGGCTGGGCCGGTGGGTGATTTTTACGACGAGAAACAGCTGGCGGGTACCAAGGCCATCGCTGAGGCCGTGGCCGAAAGCTCGGCCTTCACGGTTATCGGCGGCGGCGACACTGAGGCAGCCTTAACGAAATTCGGTTTAACGGAAAGAATTAATTTTATTTCCTCTGGTGGCGGGGCGATGCTGGCATTTTTGGCTCAAGGTGATCTTCCGGGCTTAAAAGCCATTTGCTAATCATCGACTTTTTTTGTATCTTTATTTTGTATGGTTAATATTGCTATTAATGGCTTCGGAAGAATTGGTCGGGTCACCTTGCGGGCGATTCTGATCAAGTATTTAGACAAGGTTAAGCCGGTGGCGATCAACACCTCCGGCTCAATGGATATCGATGGCTGGGCCCAATTGTTTGAGTATGATAGCGTTTACCGCCAGTTTAAGGGGAAAATAGAAGTAGAGAAAGGTGGCGAAGGAGAAATCGGCACGTTGGTGATTAATCATCAAAGGATTCCTTTTTTAGCCCAGCGGGAGCCGGCTAAAATTCCCTGGCCGAAATACGAAGTGGAGATTGTTTTGGAAGCCACCGGTGTTTTTCGCGACCGGCAGTCGGCTTCGGCGCATTTGACGGCCGGCGCCAAAAAAGTGATTGTGGCGGCGCCAACCAAGGGGACCGACACTTTTGTCATGGGTGTTAACGAGGATAAATATCGCGGCGATTTAATTATCAATAACGCTTCCTGCACTACCAATTGCATTGCCCCGGTCGCCAAAATCATCTTGGAAAATTTTGGCATTCAGAAAGCCTTTATGACGACCGCTCACGCCTATACCGCTGATCAGGAGTTGGTGGACGGCTCGCATCAGGATTTACGCCGAGCCAGAGCCGCGGCCGTGAACATTGTGCCCACTTCCACCGGCGCCGCGATTTCTACGACCGAAGTGTTGCCGCAGATGAAGGGTATTTTTGACGGCCTGGCCTTAAGAGTGCCCGTGATTTGCGGGTCATTGGCGGATTTTACTTTTGTGACCACCAAACGGACGACCCCGGAAGCAGTTAACGCGGCTTTTGTGCAGGCTGCCGCCGATAAATACAAGGGGATTATCGAAACTTCCCGTCGGCCGCTGGTTTCCACCGATATTATCGGCAACCCCGCTTCGGCGATTGTGGATTTGGAATTGACGAAAGTGATTGACGGCGACTTGGTGAAAGTAGTGGCCTGGTATGACAACGAGTGGGCTTACAGCTGTCGGTTAATCGAGGAGGCCATATGGATAAGCGAGCATTAGCCGGTTTTTTGGACTTGGCCAATCATCATCAGGAGGCCACGCCTGAACAAATTCGGGACTTATGCCACCAGGTGATTAAATCTGGCTTTCACACCGCTTTTGTGAATCCCTGTTACGTTGGTTTGGCCCGCGAAGTGGTGGGGCCGGACGGCCTGGTGGGCACCGTGGTCAGTTTTCCTCTTGGCCAGGACAGCCGCGACGTTAAGATTTTGGCGGCGGTCAGCGCGGCCAGACAAGGATCGGACGAATTGGATGTTTGTTTGAACGTGGGTAAATTTAAAGCCGGCTTGGCCGATGAAGTCTTGGAAGAAGCCAGAGCGATCGTGGAGGCGGTTAAGGCCGTTAAGAAATTGACCGTGGTCAAGTTTATCATTGAAACAGGATTGCTCACCGATGAGGAGATTAAAGAGGCGGCAATACTGGTGCTGAAGTCCGGCGCCGATTTTGTCAAAACCTGCTCCGGCATGGGGCCGCGGGGAGCGACTTTAAAAGACGTGGCGCTGATCAAAAGTGTGGTCGGCGGCCAAATTAAGATTAAGGTGGCTGGCGGTATCGGCACGTATCAGGAGGCGGTTGCTTTTATTAAAGCCGGCGCCGACCGCATCGGTACCTCGAAAGCCGTGGAGATCATCAATGGATGCCCAGCAGATTCTAAATAAGGCCAGAGCCGAGGGTTGGGCCCTGGGGGCTTTCAACGCCGGTAATCTGGAAATCTTGAAAGCGGTGGTGGCGGCCGCCCAAAGCCAAAACTCGCCGGTGATTGCGGAAACTTCCAGCGGCGAGGCCGAATATTTTGGCATGAAGAATTTTCTGACCGTGGCGGAGAACTTTGGTTTGCCGGTTCTGACCAATTTTGATCATGGGCCCGGCTTGGAAGAATGCCAGAATGCGATCGAGGCCGGCTATAAAATGATTCATTTTGACGGCTCAGGCTTGCCTTACGAAGAAAATCTTAAAATTACCAAGGTCCTGGTGGCTCAGGCTCACCAAAAAGGAATTTTAGTGGAGGGTGAGATTGATCGGATCGGCGGCGAATCAAAAGCGCACGAAGAGTTGGCGGAATCGCTCCAGGCGACCGTTAATTACACCGACCCGCAGAAAGCGGCCGATTTTGTCGCTCAGACCGGCGTGGATATTTTGGCGGTGTTTGTGGGCAATCTGCATGGCGTTTATAAAACGCCGAAAAAGTTGGATCTGGAAAGATTAAGAATGGTGCGCTCGCTGACCAATTGTCCTTTTTCTCTGCACGGTGGCTCGACGCTGCTGGAGGCAGACATCCGGGCGGCGATTGTCCTGGGCGTGGTTAAAATTAACGTCAACACGGAGCTCCGTTTGGCTTTCCGGCAAACGCTGGAGAATGTTTTGCGGGGCTCGGATGAAGCGGCGGTTTATAAAATCATGCCGCCGGTGATGGCGGCGATCCAAAAGGTGGTGGAAGAAAAGATTAAGTTATTCGGTAGTAGCGGTAAACTATTGTGAAATACGACGTCATCACCTTCGGTTCGGCCACCCTGGATGCTTTTATTCAATCACCGGACTTAAGAGTTGCTCCTTCCCGTCAATCAGTGACCGGTGAAGATTTAATCGTGCCCTACGGCATCAAGTCGGAAGTTTCTAATTTCTTAATGGCCGGCGGCGGGGGAGCGTCCAATGTGGCGGTGGGTGTCACCCGGCTGGGTTTGCGGGCGGCGGTAGTGGCCCGCTGCGGTTGGGATTTGCCGGGCAAGATGGTACGGCAGGAACTTAAGAAAGAAAAAGTGAGCGACGAATTGTTGATTCAACTGGAGGGGGACGAAACCGACTATTCCACCATTCTCATCGGTCCGGACGGCAAGCGGACCATTTTGGTTTGGCGGGGCCGGACACGCCTGGAAAAATCGCTGCTTAACTTTAAAAAACTTAATAGTTTTTGGTTTTATATTGCCTCGTTGGAGGGGAATCTAAAATTATTGGCGGAATTAATCGCCTTTGCCAAGGCAAGCCATATTAAATTAATTTTGAATCCGGGGAAAAAAGAAATCGAACAGGGAGAGCTGTTTTTGGACCTGGCCAAAAAGGCGGAGTTTTTGGTGGTAAATCGGGAAGAGGCTGACCGCCTGGGCAAAGGAAAATCCTTACTTTTGCCCAAAACCACAGTTATTATCACCGAAGGGGAAGAGGGTTTAACGGCGCATATTCCCGGTAAGGGCAGACCCGCCTGCCGGCGAGGCAGGTTAATCATGCCGGGTTTTAAAGTCAAAATGACGGACCAAACCGGCGCCGGCGACGGCTTTAGCGCCGGGTTGGTGGCCGGTCTGGCCAAGGGTTGGGATCTGGAGAAAGCGGTGAAGTTGGGGCTGGCCAACGGGGCTTCGGTGGTGACCAAAATTGGCGCCCGGCCGGGATTAATAAGACAGTCTGAGGTCGATTTTTGGCTCTCTCAGCCGCTTGAGTATCATTGGGAAAAATAAAGATATTTGAGCAACTAGATTGCTCATTGCCGAGATAAAAATTATGACTGGTTTTAGGGCGAAAATTTTATAAATTTGGCTCTTGACAAATTGTACAAGATATTGTACATTAGAACACATGGATACAATTGCTATTTCTGATTTACGGGCCAACTTACCCAATTTAATTGACCGGGTTTCCGAAAGGCTGGAAAGGCTAATTGTCACCGTTTCCGGCAAGCCCAAGGCGGTGGTCATGAGTTTGGAGGAGCTGGAGTCTTTAGAAGAAACGGCGGAGATTTTAGCGATCCCCGGCGCCTTGAAGGCGATCAAAAAAGGCGCTGCTGAAGCTAGGGCCGGCAAGGGCATTCCTCTTAGCGAGCTGAAAATATAATGGCAAAAGTATTTATCGGCGATGCGGCGAAAAAAGATTTTAAGAAGATTCCCCGAAAAGACCAGTTAAAAATTCGTCAGAAAGTAAATATTTTAGAAGCCCATCCTTTCGCTGGCAAAAAATTATCCGGCGAACTTGGGGGTTTTTTTGCCTTAAGAATCTGGCCTTACCGAGCGCTTTATCTAATCAAGAAAAACGGAGAGGTTTGGATTATCCACGTTCTCCATCGCCAAGGAGCTTACAAATAAATGGAATCTAAAATTGGTCAACAAAAAGTTTCCAAAGACCGGCGGTCGATAATTTTTGTTTTTGCCGTAACACTCACTGTCAGCTTCATTTTCTGGCTTTACCCGGAGATCCCAAAAGTTTGGCAAAAAATCACCCGCCCTTTGGTGATCGGTAATTTTGTTTTTCAGAAAAAGTTTGACCCGGCGCCAGTGTTGGGAGAAATCAAAAATTTAACCGCCGGCTTGCAGGGCGCCTATGGGGTTTATGGACGGCAATTGGCGGATGGCCAAGATTTTGGCAGTAATCAAAACGAGGTTTTCCCGGCGGCCTCGTTGATGAAGCTGCCGGCCATGTTAACTTTGTATCAGGAAGCGGAAGCCGGCCGGCTCAATTTGGACGACCAACCAACGGGCTCGGCTTACAGCTACCGTCAGTTGGCTCAGCGTATGGGCCAATATTCCGACAATAACGCCAACGCCGCTTTGGTTAAGGCCTTGGGCACCACCAAAATCCAGCAAACGATTAACAGGCTGGGCATGGGTAAAACCTCGTTTAAAGATTACGAAACCACGCCGGCTGACATTGGTTTGTTTTTTAAAAAGTTATATCAGGATAATCTCGTCAGCCAAGCTCATCGCGAGGAAATTTTCGGCTTTTTAACCAAAAGTATTTTTGAGGATTGGTTACCCGGCGGGATACCAGTCGGCACCCGCGTTGTCCACAAGATTGGTAAAGATCTAGGAACCTTTAGTGACGGGGGCATTGTTTTGGGGCAAAAAGCGTTTATTTTGGTGATCATGTCCAAATTCGCCCGTGAATCCGAAGCAATTAAAGTTCTGCCGCAAATCTCAAAAGCAGTGTGGGAGTTTGAGAATAAACCTTGAAGGCTTAATTTGAAAGTTTATAATAGTATTATGTTTGAAAGAAAACCTAAGATAGTGGTTATGGTAGTAGAATATTGTCTTGAGCTTATAGAAGCGTTGCGCGACTTGGCTGAGCCGGGGTACATCGAAAAATTACGAAAATCTGAAGAGGAGATTTTAAATGGCAAGGGCATTCCAGCGAAAGAAGTTTTTAAGAAATTGGGAATTTAAAAGAAAATTTTGCTGATTTTGGATATCAAAAGGCGCACCAGTACCACTTATTAAGATTACCAAAGGTGTGCTGCCTGGCACACCTCTAAGGTGCGTAAGCAGGGGTCGGGGTGGGAGCGGAGGGACAGAAAACTTTGGATTCGGTGCCGGATAAGCCATTAACTATAGTAACCTTCTTCAAGGGCGCGGCCGACAACGCAGCCAATATTATATTTAGCAAGCTTGTCCCTTTCATCTTTAGACGCAATCCCACCCACACAGTTAAATTTCTTTTTAGTCAGTTTTGAATATCTTATGGCATTTTTTATATCTCCACCCAGGGCTTTCCCGTCAGTTTCAACACAGACATATTGAAACTCATCGCAGTGTGGTTCGAATCGTTTAATTAGGTTCGGAATGTTACGTCTTTTCCCCGTCTTTCTGTCGATAGAATCCATGGCTATTACTATTTTATTTTTCGGAAATCCCCTAAGTAATTTCTCGGTGGCGTAAGCTCCCACGATAACTTTTTTGGCCCCCACATTGAGTAATTGCTTAATATCGCCTTTTTCTTTTATGCCTCCCCCGACCCGACACTTTCTAAGCGCCAATATTTTTTTAACTATTTCTAAGTTAGCACTCTTCCCCTGATGTCTATCGATGTCAATAATATTAACTTCGGGGAAGTCGAGGACATTTTTTATCGCCTCGTCGATTTCTAGGTCTTCAAGATAGCGAATTTTTTTCTTCATGATGTCTACACTAAGAATAAGATTAGACTTAATGTTTAGATAATCCTTTATTCTAATGTTATATTTTTCGCAAATAGATTTGCCCCTGAAGTATAAAAGGCTGTCGGCGGGCAAAAACAGGTTATGGAAGCCCTTCAGCTTTAACATCTTAAGATAAAAGTCGCCATTTATTGCTAATGCGTTTATTAATTCATTTGACAAAGAATGGTGTCTGTTGCTTCTATAAGTTGGATAATTAATAAGACGAGGATTAAATAACTTGCCTGATCTTAGGTTTCTCTTAATCTGGTCATAGTAGTCCCAACTCATTTCTAGCGCACCCGTTTTTACTCTTTTCCCTAATTTTTCAAATGTATTTTTTAATATTTCTAGTGTCTCGCCGGTGCCGACATTATCATCGAAAATTAATATTTCTTTAGGAAGCCTTCGTAATTCTCTTGGTGGAATCACCCCGGTAATGTTTTTGATTCTCCCGTTATTTACGATTGGCAGGGAATTTTGGTCATGCATTCCGAAAAGAACTGGGCAGTAATCGGATGAATGTATGGCCCTGAAGAATGGTCCAATTAGTATTCCGCCTATTAGCGGATTGATTACAAACCTTTGTTTTGGTAACTTTTTAACCGTTTCCAAGAGAATTTTTTTATGGTCGGCTTCTATTTGTCGACCGCTGGTTACCCTGCCAGATTGGGGTAAATTATAATTTGTCTTAACAGCAGTTTTCCCCGACATAACTCTAATAATATTCTCGACATCTTCCTCGAGGCATTTTTGGGCAATTCTAAAACCCGTTAACTTTTCATTTTTCAATAGCTCTTGGAATTCCGAGTAAAATACCCGACAACTGTCATTGAGCATTCTTTCTACGATTACGAAGGCCTTTTTACCCTTAAGGGGAAGAAAGTTTCTACAGCGATTTCTCTCTTTAGACGCTTGTACGCAGCTTTTGTCTTTATAGTATTCTTTGTTTCGTGATAAATATTTGCCGTTTGATAGTGGTTCTGTCAAAAATTCAATTCCCTTTGCGTCGGTAAGTTGTATGATGCCAAGATAATCAAAATCGTCGTCATTAATTTCTTCCATGTTTAGCCGTCTCATTGGCAGTCTTTTTCTGGATTTAGTTTAACACGAAAAAACGACGCTTAAAAGTGGGTTTAGGGTGTCGGGGTGGGGGTGGGAGCGGGGGGACAGGAGACTTTGGATTCGGTGCCGGAGATGAACCAGTCTTCGCGGCCGCAGACTGTCAGCCGTTTTAAACTTTCTGGCCGGGGAAATTCAACGTCCGGGCGATCCTTTATCAAGGTGGTCATAATTCTATTCCAAATCGGGGAGGCGCCGGTGATGCCGGAAGCCACCCAGCTCATGGGTGTATTGTCGTTGTTGCCCACCCAGACGCTGACGACAAAATCCGGGGTGTAGCCGAGGGTCCAATTATCACGCAGATTTTGGGTGGTGCCGGTTTTAACCGCCACGTGGGGATGATCAACGATATTTAATAAAGACCGAGGGCCGAAAGCCGGCGTGCGAGCATTATTATCGGAGAGGATATTGGTTAGAAGCCAAGCCACATCGGCGGGTAAAACCCTTTGCGAATTGCTAATTTCTAATTTTTCTAAAACTTTTCCCTTATAGTTCTTTACCTCCAAAATGGGGACAAGACTCACGCGGTTGCCTAAATTAGCCAAGGTGCCGTAAACCACCGCCATATCAATCATTTTGACTTCGCCGCCGCCTAAGGTTAACGACAGGCCGAAGCGCGAGGGGTCGTCCCAGGTGGTGATGCCCATGTCCTGGCCGCGTTTAATCATGCGGTCCACGCCGAAAGCGGACAAAACCTTGACCGCAGGTACATTATAAGAAGAGGCCAGGGCGATGCGAAGGGGGACTTGGCCGTGGAATCGGCCGTCATAATTTCTTGGTGAGTACGGGGGCTGGCCGGCTACCTGGTAGGTGATCGGCGTGTCCGAAAGTAGGGTAGCGGCGGTAAAGCCGTTTTCCAGAGCAATGGAATAGTTGACGGGTTTAATGGAGGAGCCGGGTTGGCGCGGCCGCAGAGTGACGTTGACATTGCCGTCGTTTGGTAAATCAAAATAATTGGCTGAGCCGACCATCGCCAGGATTTCGCCGGTGGCCGGCCGGGTCACTAGGGCGGCGCTGTTACCGATCCGCAGGCCTTTAATTTTCTGAATTTCTTCGGCGACAATTTTTTCCGTGGCTTCCTGCGTTTTCAAATCCAGACTGGTGGTGACTTCCAACCCGCCCCCCTCAACCATCGCCTCGCCGTATTGCTGCGCCAGTAAATCTTTGATGTACATCACAAAGTGCGGCGCTTTAATATCCGTCCGTTGAGGCGCAAACTGCAGTTCTTCATCGGCGGCGGCCTGTTCTTCTTTTTCGCTGATAAATTTTTCCTGCTGCATACGCCGGAGGACCACTTGCTGGCGTTCTTTGGCCGCCTCGGGATGAGCGCCGAAGGGCGAAAAATTAGTCGGCGAGGCCGGCAGTCCGGCTAGCAGGGCCGCCTCGGCCAAATCTAACTTAGCGGCCGATTTGCCGAAGTAAGTTTGAGCAGCCTCCTCAACACCGTAAGCGGTACCGCCATAAGCGACTTCATTTAAATACATCTGTAAAATCTGGTCTTTGGAAAACTTGGCTTCCACTAATAAGGCCAAAATAATTTCTTTAAATTTTCGCTGCCAGGTACGCTCCGGCGTTAACAGGGCATTTTTGACCAGTTGTTGGGTGATGGTCGAGCCGCCATAGAGCTTGTCGCCGTTGAGGTTTCTTAGAAACGCCCGCAAGATGCCCTTGGCCGAGAAACCGTGGTGTTGGTAAAACTCGGCGTCTTCAATGGCAATGGTGGCTTGGGTCAGAAAGAGAGGCAGATCTTTTAGCGCTACCAGCGTCCGGTTTTGGTTGCGGTAGATTTTGTACAACAGTTCGCCGTTGCGGTCGTAAATTTTGGTGGAGACGATTTGGTCCCGGGTGACCAGCCGGTCGGGGGAGGGTAGGTTGGCGAAGATAGCGTATAGCGTATAGGGAATAGCGACTAGTGAAAGACAAACCAAGATTAAGATTAAAAATTGTCGGCGCGAGATTTTTATTTGGGGGAACTTGAAACTGATTTTGGGCCGCCTGACTTTAATTTTAGGGAGGCTAATTCTGGGTAATTTTGCCTTTGGCAACCTTAATTTAAGGCCGGCCGACAAGACCGCCAAAATTAGCCAATAAATCGGCTTACCCAATAGCTCAAGGAATCTGGAGAGGGGGGCAGAAGGTTTTCTCGTCCTTCTTTTCGACATCGGCGTATTCTAGCCTATTTAACGGCTGGAGTGAAGAGGGAATTTAGCTTTTCTTTCTTAATAAGATTAATAAGATGACAATTGCTAGCCCCATCACGCCGATGACGCCATAGACAATAGGGGAAATTGTAACCTTTTCCGCCTTAATGGTAATGTTGAGATCAAATTCTTTAACGTCCCCGGTTAAGTTAATCGTTTGTTCTCCCTTGAAATTGTTGTAAGCAATCAAGACTTTATGTTCTCCCGGCTCAACATTTTTAAATTGAGCAAGGCCTTCTTTATCGGTGGTTGCTTCCTGTACTTGGGAATGAAGACTCACCTTAGCGCCTTCAACTGGTCTAGTTTCTAATTCCGATTGTGTTATTTCGAGTTGATTAAAAGAAACTAAGCCTTTTGTGGTAGCCGAAATTTCATTGGACCAGGGACCGGTGGCGCAACCGTTTCCTCCACGGACCTTAAAATAGTAGGTTGTCTTTGGTAAGAGCGATTGCACTAAATAGGTTCTGGTGCCTTTGCCGCCAATATTGGTTGAGCCGTAGGGATAGTCGCCGGATTTTGTCCCATATTCCAAAACATATTTATCGACCGGATTGTCTGCTTCGGTAAAGTACAAGAGGATACTGTCACCATCCTGGGGGAGAGCGCCATAAAGCCAGGGCGCTTTGGCGCCTGGAGCCTGATCACCACAAACGGGAGCCGTGCCAGGAGAATTACTATTACTGTTAGTTGATAATACGCCTGCCTTGGCCGAATATTGCGCATTACCATACACCGGCGATATTGCAAATCTTTCCACGCTGACTGGCATGGGATGGCTTCGCCTGTACAATTCAGGTGTGACGCAGGGTGTCATTGGCACAATGACTGACATACAGCAATGCAGAATATATGACTGTGGTTGGTCGCAGGCTAACGTAGATGCGTTCTTGGCTGATATATATGCCCATCGCGCTGATTTTACCTATGCAGCGCCAACTTTGCAGATTGGGGGAACAAACGCAGCGCCAAGCGGTGTGTACCAGAACGTGACGCCACCGACGACGGGCAAGGAGTACATCTTCAAGCTGCAGACTGATCCAGACAACGACTTTGCGAACCATTGGGTCATCACGTACACCGGATCGCCCTAGCGATGACAGGGGGAGGTGATTGCATGAACCTGGTCAGCACAGCGGCGGTCAAAGCGCGCCTCAACGTTATGTCTATTGACAAAAGGACATATTCTTTTGTATACTACAGTTACATATGCAATTGATAAAAAGAGAGGCCGATAAACACCTAAAATCTTGGTTAAATTTGAGGAACTTCAAGGTTCTGATGATTCTTGGGGCCAGACAGGTTGGGAAAACCACTCTTATTAAGAGTAATTTGTCTGGTAAGAAAACCAAATACCTAAATCTTGATATTGAAGTCGATAAACAGTCTTTCTTAAGATCGTCCAGTCTTACCCCTCAATCAGCCATGAGTTCGTTTTCCAATCCAGAAGTTTTAATCATTGATGAGGCGCAAAAACTATCGGAAACAGGGCGAATTGTTAAAGGTTGGTATGATTCTAATCTATCTGTTAAATTTATCATGTCCGGCTCATCCAGTTTAAATTTATTAAACCAGTCTGCTGAAAATTTAACCGGTAGAAATATCAAATTATATTTACCACCGCTTCTCTTTTCAGAGGTTTTATATTCTCAAGATTGGGGAATTTCAGAAGAAAATAAAAAAGGAATTAAATTTTATAAAAACCAGATAAATACATTAGTATTTAACACCATGGTTTTTGGATCATATCCTGAAGCCGTAACGACTTCAAATAAGCAGGAATATTTAATAAATTTGGTATCAGATTATTTATTAAAAGATGTTTTGTATTCAGGGCTAATTAAAGAGCCTCAATTAATTCGAAAATTATTATCTCTTTTGGCTTATCAATCAGGTTCTGAAGTTTCCGTTAATGAACTTTCAAATAATTTAGGAATTTCCAGAGTCACGATTAATCGTTATTTGGATTTGCTTGAAAGAACATTTGTCATTTTTCGTCTTCCGGCATTTGGAAATAATCCCAGAAAAGAAATAATAAAAAGTCAGAAGATTTACTTTTGGGACACGGGGATAAGGAATGCTTTGATAAATGAATTTAATTTAGATATAAATAGGTCTGACATTGGGAGTCTTTGGGAAAACTGGATTGTTTCCGAATTTGCAAAGAAAATATTTTTAGAGGGGAACATTAAGAAGACGTATTTCTGGAGAACAAAAATTGGCAGTGAAGTGGATCTTGTAGTGAAGGATGGCAGTGGAAAAATCTCGGCGTTTGAAATTAAATGGAAGGGCAATAAAGTTACAAAAGCATTTACCTCTAAATATAATGTTCCTGTTACCCTAATTAATAGGGAAAACTTTACAGATTATTTACTTTAATCGGAAAATTAAACTTCACGCCCCGGATTGATTCAGCGGGAGATGTTTGAGGAAATTTGGGAGGGCTGGATCGTCACCGGATCGGTGGGAAAAGCGCAGTCCAGACAATAAGGAATGCCCAGGGGATCAAAAATGGCCGGGTGGTTTTGCGTTTCGCGATTTTCCGGCGGCGTTTTGTCGGTGGCCAGCTGCCTGGTGGTTTTGTCCACCTCCACGTCCGTATTTAAGTTTTCCATTTCGGTCGGCACTGTGCCCGGGGCAAAATACTCAAACCGCGTTGGGCAGGGCGAATCGGGGTTGGGGAGTTTGCCGGAAACGTTACAAACTTGGGCGCCAATAATGCCGTCCGGTTTCAACGGCCATTGCTGAGTTTTATTTTTTAAGGCCTGACCGATGATTTTATTCCAAATAGGCGAAGCGCCGGTGACGCCGGAGGCGACGTAACTCATGGCGGTATTGTCGTTGTTGCCGACCCAGGTGGCGACCAAGACCGAGGGTGTCCAGCCGATCGTCCAATTATCCCGCAAGTCATTGGTGGTACCGGTTTTAACCGCCACTTCCGGATGATTTTTGACCACCAGGAATGAGCTGGGGCCGAAGGCGGCGCTGCGGGCGTTGTTGTCCAGTAAAATATGGTCGATCAGGTAAGCCACTTCCATGGAGAGGACGCGCGGTCCTTCTTGCTCCTTTTGCTCGAAGATCACCTTGCCCGCTTGATCCTCGACTTTTTTGATGGCCCATAAATCCTGACGGATTCCGAGGTTGGCGAAAGCGGAAAAAGCCGTGGCCATATCCACCATTTTGACTTCGCCGCCGCCCAGGGTGAGTGATAAACCGTAATTTTGCGGATCTTTAAAAGTAGCGATGCCCATGGCGCTGGCGCTGGCGACAAAATCGGTCAGACCGTTCATGGCCAAGACTTTAACCGCCGGAATGTTGTAGGAATTGCCCAAGGCAAACCGGGCCTGAACCGGCCCGTGAAATTGGCCGTCGTAATTGACCGGACAGTAAAGCGGTTGGCCGGCGACCTTAAAGCAGGTGGGGATATCATTCAGAACGGTGGCGGCCGTGAGCGTGCCCTTGCTGAAGGCGAGAGCGTAATTAAGAGGTTTGATGGAGGAGCCGGGCTGGCGCGGCCGGAGAGTGACGTTAACATTGCCGTCAATGTCTTTGGCAAAATAATCTTTCGAGCCCACCATGGCCAGAATTTCCCCGGTTTTGGGGTTAGTCACCAGGGCCGCGCCGTTGCCGACCTTGAGCTTTTTTAGTTTGGCGACTTCCGTGGCCACCGTATCCTGGGCGAAGTTTTGTAGATCCAGATCGAGAGTCGTCGTTACTTTCAGGCCGCCCTGTTCCACGACCGTGTCGCTGTATTTTTCGGCCAATAAGTCCTTAACATATAAGACAAAATGCGGCGCCTTAATACCGACGCTCGGCGGCGCGTACACCAACTCTGAACTTTGAACTTTTAACTTTGAACTTTCGTCGAGATAGCCGTCTTCGACCATCAGCTGTAAAACCCTTTCCTGGCGTTGTTGGGCCAATTCCGGATGCGCTCCGAAAGGCGAAAAGCGGGTAGGCGAGGCGGGCAGTCCCGCTAAGAGCGAGGATTCGGCCAGGGTGAGGTCTTTAGCATCTTTATTAAAATAAGTTTGCGCCGCGGCTTGAATTCCCCAGGCGGTGCCGCCGTAAGGCGCTTGGTTAAGATACATTTCCAAAATCCGGTCCTTGGAATAAATGACTTCTACCAGATAAGTCAGAATGATTTCCCTGATTTTGCGGTGCAGGGTTCTTTCAGGCGTGAGCAAGACGTTTTTGACCAGTTGCTGAGTAATGGTGGAGCCGCCTTGCAAAGTTTGGTGGAAAATAATGTTATAAGCGGCGCGGAGAACACCACCGAAGTCAAAGCCGTGGTGGCGATAGAAATTTTTGTCTTCCGAAGCGATGGTGGCCCATTTAATATATTCAGGTAAATCTTTGAGGCTAACCGGGGTTCGGTTTTTTTCCGCGTAAATTTCATAGAGTAATTTGCCATTGCGGTCGTAGATTAAACTCGACGAAGGCGAAGAAGACAACCGGGTGGGGGAAGGCAAGTCTTTGAAAATCCAGACCGCCAAAAAAACCAGCAGTAAAAACACTGCCAAGAGAATAGGTTTGGTTTTCGGTTTTGCTCTTTTGGTTTTCAAGTTATTGATATTATACTATGGTTAGGCTATGATAATCTTAATGCGGCGCTACTCCTTAAAACATGTTTTGGCCCTCTTTTCTTTTATCTTTGTGGTTTGGACGATTTTTCGCTATTTTCCCGAACCGCCCGCCTGGGTCACGGAGCTGATTTTAAAACCCTTAGTTTGGTTGGCGCCGACGTTCTGGTTGGTCAGAAAAGTGGAGCGCCAGCCCCTTTCTTCGCTGGGTTTCACCACCAAGAAGCTGTTTCCCTCTTTATATTGGGGTATCGGCTTGGGCATGATTTTTGCCTTGGAGGGCTTACTGACCAACATTTTTAAATATAAAGGTCTGAATTTAATACCTCTGGATTATACTCCCGCCTTTTTTCTGGGGACGATCGGCCTTTCTTTGGCGACCGCCTTTACCGAAGAAACGGTTTTTCGGGGCTATATTTTTAGCCGCCTGCGACTGCTGTGGAAAAACGAATGGCTCGCCAATATTGTGGCGAGTTTACTTTTTGCCTTGATTCATCTGCCGGTGGGCGTTTTTATCTTAGGCTACACGCCTGGAGTGATGTTGAGCTATCTATTTTTGGTTTTTGTTTTTGGT
>Ga0210057_1002575_pt1 | contig 25812 bp, 25 predicted proteins | sample CryGeyCG2114_010_2_FD_183968 | JGI IMG/M metagenome (GOLD analysis project Ga0210057, IMG submission 183968) | Groundwater microbial communities from aquifer - Crystal Geyser CG10_big_fil_rev_8/21/14_0.10 (SPAdes) (version 2) | ecosystem: Environmental > Aquatic > Deep subsurface > Groundwater ...
CCAAAGCTTCGGCTTTGGTGGCGGTTTGCCGGAGTCGATATTCATAGCAGAGCAAACAACGTCGGCCTCGTTCCGGCTCATCAGCCAAATCTTTGGCTAGTTCCAGCCAGTCGGCATGATCATAATCCTCAACTATTAATTTCAAACCATGTTCGTGGGCTAATTGTTGGCTTGCTTTTAAACGCTTGTTGAATTCAGCTTGGCTATCAACATTGGAATTGGCAAAAAACAAACTGAGCTGATAATTATTTTTTAATTCCTGGCTGATAAACGAACCGCAGGGACCGCAACACAAATGCAATAGCATAGTTGGTTTGTTTTTGTCTGTCTGGCGAGGCAACCAATATTTTGTCATAAACCAAGAGGCCAACAGCATACCCAAAAAGCCAAACAGCAAATCATAGAGCGAAGAACTGCGACCGGGGATAAACTGTTGGCAATATTCGCTAAAATAAGCCAAAGCCAGGGCGCTACCAAGAGCCACGCCATAGGCTAATTTTGACAAACGCTGTCGCCAAAGCCACCAAGCATCCAAAATTAAGCCCATTAAAACACCAAATAAAAAAATATGTACCAATTTGTCCGAAACTGTAAAACCCTTGGCATCACTTTCCACAATCGGCATCGGCCGAGTCATTAAAGCCAAAATCAAAACCGCCCAAGCCAAAACTAAACATAGCTTGGCTAAAAGCATTATTTTTTCATCGATGGTTGATTGTCTTTTCATCTAATAAAAAGTCGCCTGAAAAAGACGACTTGGATTAATTTGACATTAAATGTCTGTGTAATAAATTTTTTGCGTCAGATCCTTTAAAAATTTTTTAAGATTATCAGCGTCTTGATGACGGTTGATGTCAAATCGTCTTTGTTTAATAATATCCGGAATAATTTCATCAATATCATAGGACAGACCCAAGCTAATATTTTTTGATTTTAAATCGTCTGGAATAAATTCCAAAAAACTTTCGTCGTAACCTTGCTCTTTGAGCAAACTGCGAGCACAAGCTCCAACCGTTAATTCGGCGGTTGACGCTTTAAAATCAATTGTCAAATCTGAAATTGTCTTGTCCTCGGTATTGTTATTTCCTTCAATAAACATAAAATCCCCCTTTTTTTAAAAAGAACTATAAAAATCTTCTGAAGTTTTTATTATAGCACAAAAATTACCAAAAAAACAGCCCTTGCGTTATGCAAGGGCAAATACTACTGGCGCCATTACGGCGAAAATGGATTAACTTTTTAAAACAACTTAGCAACGTTATTTGCTAGAAGTTGTTAGTGTTAAAGTTAATAGTGCTAAGTGATCTCATAAGACCTCCAAAACCCGACACAGATTAAAAAATAGTGTACAAATCCACCATCTGCAACACTACATATTAATTAGAGCTAAAGCATATTTTATGCCTGATTTAATTATATTATTTAGTGTATATTTTGTCAAAAGTTTTATCATCCCGATTCGCAATCCTAAATCCATGGTTGGACAGAATATTTTATCTGTCATTTCTAGCAGGGATGACGGAGTCAGCAGATGGTTATGGCACGGGGTCGTGGAAGATGTTAGAACCAAAATCAACCAACGTTAACTCAAATACTTAATATTGACTCTTACAATAATCTTTTATCACTTCAATGCCTCCGTGTCGGTTTACCAAATCTAATTGTTCCTGATTAGCTAAACGAGCGGCTTTCCTGGCCACCTTAGCTTTGTCAGAAGTATTTAAGCCAAAAAAGCTATTTTTTTTGTCATTATTTTTCATATAAGTATTTTATTTAGAGATTCAATATCTTGCTTTATTTTTATATAATTGTCAAGCCTATCTACATTAAACATGACTTTCTCGTCCTGATTTTTAATATTCTTTTCTACCAACCAAACTGTAATTTTATCACCATATAATTCTTTAATTTTATTAACATTATCGATAGATTGAAATAATGAGCTTACAAAAAATTCTTTACTGATTCTCCTGCCCTCTTCCTTCTCTCTTAGTTTTGTAAAGCCCCACGCAACTGCCGGATCTTGATAAAGATAAATCAAGGTAATGGTTGCTTTTATCTTGATAGACGCTTGGATGTTTTTTGAAACTACATTTAAGGAAGAAAAGGTGCTATCAATAATCGTATGATATTTATTTTTTATACATTGATCAAATAAAATTTCTATTCCTTTAATACAACCTCTCTTATAATCATCTGAATTTTTGCCATCATAACCCATGGGTTTAAAAATATTTCTAATTTCATCGGCGTCAATCCTTACGATGCCGTTAGTCTCGACTTTCTCGCTTAAAGTTTTCATTAAATTTTTTGAGTACTCAGTTTTTCCCGCACCAGGCGCACCGGCCATAAAAATAAATTCGGGATTTTTGTTTCCGATTATATTCTTATCAATAAATTGGTCTATAATCTGTTTTTTATTCTTTTTGGCAAAACGATAAGCCAAGTCGCTAATATCTGGCATATATTTAATTATATCCACAAAAACATATTCTCGCAACCTAAAACAAAAATAACGGCGATATCAGCAATTATATAATAAGCTTATGCGTTTGCTAAAATTTTTATTTCTTCTTTATTATCCTAATTCGCAATCCTAAATCCAGAGTCAAACAGGACATTTCTGTCATTCCGGCCTGTGAGCCGGAATCTAGGGTTAGATAGGATTAACGAGAATTAACAGACTCCACGTTTGCCTAAATTAACTCCTGGATCCCAGGTCGCGGCCTGGGATGACAAAGTTGGCGTGTTTATAATTATAATATCAAATTTTAAAATTTGATCTTTGAGTTTGATTTGGCACCTGCCTGCCGGCAGGCAGGTTGGAAATTTGAATTTTGAAATTTATAAATACTTTCTCCCCTTCAACTCCTTGGGTAAATACTCCTGATCTTCCTGATAATCAAAATCCGGACTGTATTTGTAACCAGCGCCATAGCCCAAATCTTTCATTAAGCTGGTGGGGGCATTTCTTAGATGCAAAGGCACACCCAAGTTAAGTGTGGTCTCGGCATCTTTGGCTGCCAAACCATAGGCTTCATATAATTTGTTGGATTTGGGGCACTTGGCCATATAAACCACGGCCTGAGCCAAATGCACCTTGCATTCAGGCAAACCAATAAACCGACAGGCCTGATAAGAGGCTACAGCCTGCTCTAGAGCTCGCGAATTGGCCAAACCGATATCTTCAGAGGCAAAACGCACCAAACGTCTGGCAATGTACAGAGGGTCCTCACCGGCCTCCAACATCCGTGCCAACCAATACAATGAAGCGTCGGCATTGGAACCACGCATAGACTTGTGCAAAGCCGAAATAATATTGTAGTGATTCTCGCCGTCTTTATCATAACGCAGGCTAATTTTCTGAGCTGCTTCCACAATTGTTTCTCGACTTAAAGTTTTGTCCAGCAAAACAGCTGATTCTAAAATATTTAAAGCCGAGCGAGCGTCGCCACCCGACAAATTAGCAATTAATTTAAGTTCATCATCGCCGACGTTCAAAGCCGATTGTCCCAAACCAAATTCCTCATCAGCTATCGCCCGTTTTAAAACCTCCACTAAATTATCAGCTGTTAGCTGATTTAAAACCAAAACCCGACAACGCGACAATAAAGCACTGCGAATTTCAAAGCTGGGATTTTCAGTGGTGGCGCCGATTAAAATAATAACGCCGTTTTCCAAATGAGGCAGTAGCGCATCTTGTTGCGCTTTGTTCCAGCGATGAATTTCATCAATAAATAAAATTGTCCGTTTATCCAAAAGCTGATTGCCTCTAGCCTGATCAATGACTCGTCGCAAATCTTTAACACCTTCGGTGACAGCTGAAAAACGGATAAACTCGGCCCTGATATGACTAGCTAAAATTAAAGCTAGGGTGGTTTTGCCCACGCCCGGCGGTCCCCACAAAACTAAAGATGGCAATTGCTCAACCGCCAAAGCCTGCGACAAAAACTTGCCCGGAGCGGTTAGATGCTCCTGACCAGCAAATTCTGCCAAATTTTTAGGCCTCATGCGATCGGCCAAAGGAGAAGACATACTTTCTAAATTTCAAAATCCAAATTTCCAATAACAAATCAAATCCTAAGCTCAAAGCTCAAAATTTAAAATTTAAAATTATGTTTTTGGATTTGATTTGACATTTTTTATTGGAAATTGGAAATTGACGGCGTGTGAGTTTATTGTAATATATTAAACTTATAATGATAATTTAATTAGCTTCTGCCTACCTCCCTTACCTGCCAATAGCTTAACATTTATTTTTGGAATGGCAAACTCTTTAGCTAAAAGCCGGATCAACTCCTGATTGGCCTTGCCTTTCTCGGCTGGCGCGACTAAATCAATCTTTAAAGCGCCATCAGCCGTCTCACCGACAATCTGGCTTTTCTTGGCTGAAGGATGAGCCTTAATATCAAGATAAAGCTCGCCTTTTTCATTTAATTTTTCTTTAAATTCATTTAAAAAATCCATACCCTTGACTTTTATCATTATTTATGATATAATAATATAATAGCACATTACAATTATACTTCATATACACTTTTATAAATTTTAGCAGAAAGAGGCAAAAATGGGTAAATTAAAACAAGGCTGGAAGCAGATTGGCTTAAAAGGTCAAGAAATTGCGAAAAAACTTAATAATTACAAGGGAACAAAAAATCAAAAACCAAAACAAACTAAAAACCCAGACACAAAAAAAGACAAACCGATTGATCCAATGAGCAGGGCTCTGGGTTATTTTGAACAAATATCCCACACCAGTATACCAGAAGCCAGGCTACTCTTTGATGTCTTCTATGAAGATTTTAAGAAAGATTTGGCAAAAAAGAAAAAACCACTACTGGCCAAGGTTGGTTCGCCAGAAAATATTACTCTAAACAATAACCACAATCTACAAAAACAAAGTCTATATGAATTGGCAACCGGTATGAGGCGTGATTTACAAACAGCCTTATCAGATGAAATAATGTCGTCAAAAAACAGACTAACCTATCTATTATTAGTCGAAAAAAAGCTGGAGTTGTTTGAAGAAAAATTTCAAAAAAAAGTTGAAAAACATTTTCAAGATACCTCAACCAAGTCCTAAAAATTAAGTCCGCAAACAAGCGGACTTTTTTATTTACCAAATTTGAGTTATGATATTTTTATGAAAGCTGTTATTCAAAGGGTTAAACAAGCTGAAGTTAAAGTCTTGGGGCAAAGCGTTGGTCGTATTGACCAAGGCTTGGCAGTGCTACTTGCTATTGCCGAAACCGACACGCTGTCACAGGCCAAGGCCATGGCGGAAAAAATTATCAACCTACGCTTGTTTGGTGATGAGCAAAATAAAATGAATTTGTCGGTCAAAGAGATTGGCGGGCAAATTTTAGTCGTATCGCAATTCACGCTTTATGGTGATTGCCGTCGTGGCAACCGACCATCTTTTACCAAGGCAGCTAAAGGACAATTGGCAGTCAATCTTTATGAAACTTTAATTGACTTACTAAAAACTTCCGGTCTTAAAGTGGCCACCGGTAATTTTGGCGCCGACATGGCTTTAGAATTAATCAATGACGGGCCAGTGACGCTAATTGTAGAGATTTAAAGCTGAGCTCCGGCGCTTTCGTCCAGAATTACCACAACTTCGGGGTGTGTCTGCAAAATTGAAGCCGGCACCGCTTCACTGACCGGCTCTTTTAGAGCTTTTTTTATTATAGTTGCCTTAGCCTCGCCCGAAGCTAGGAGCATAATTTGCCTTGATTTAAAAATAGTGGCCAAACCCATGGTAATGGCTTGAGGTGGGGTTTCTTTTAGCTCAATTAAATCACCGGCATTAGCTTGGCGAGTGCTGTCGTCTAAATTGACCACCGAAGTCCGGCTGTCAAAACTCATACCCGGCTCGCAAAAACCAATATGGCCATCACGACCGATACCTAAAATCATCAAATCAATACCACCAACTTCTTTAATGTCTCGCTCGTAGTTAGCACACTCATCGGTTAAATTGCTGGAGGCGCCGTCCAACAAAAAAATATTTTCCGGACGAACATCAACCAAATCAAAAAAGTGCCGTCTCATATAAACATAAAAACTGTCGGCACAATTTCTGTCCATACCGACATACTCGTCCAAATTAAAAGTCTTGACCTGATCAAAACTAATCTGCTTGTTTTTGTAGGCCTCAACTAAATTGGCATACATAAGTAAAGGCGTCTTGCCGGTGGGCAAACCCAAAACCGAATTCGGCTGATTTTTAATTTGCTTGATAATCAAATCAGAAGCCTTGTTTGACAACTCTTGATAATCTTTGGTTGTAATAATTTTCATAAAATTAACTTTAATTTAATTTTAGCACAGAGCCAAAGCTCGTCAATGCTTGTAAAATGAAACTTAATTTTGTTATACTTTAAATATATGCAACAACTAAAGCTTAGAGCCGGTTCAAACGCCTTGGTGGTGGTGGCTCATCCTGATGACGAAACAATTTGGCTGGGAGGCACTCTGCATAAATTTTCCAAGCTTAACTGGACTATTCTGGCTCTGTGCCGAGCTTCTGACAGTGATCGCGCGCCTAAATTCAAAAAAGTTTGCGCCCATTACGGCGCCGAGGCAATTATCGGCGATTTAGAAGACGAAGACAAATTGACAATCAAACAGACTATTCCTTTAATTAAAAAATTTTTGCTCAAACAGCTCAAAGGCCAATCCTTTGATTATTTTTTTACTCACGGCGCCAATGGCGAATACGGTCATCCGCGACATATTGGTGCTCATTTAGCAGTTAAAGAATTGCTTAAAAGCAAAAAAATAAAAACCGAACAAATCTTTTATTTCAACTACAAAAAACAAAGTGAGTATATTTTAGTGCCCAAAGCCGACTCGACTATTATCCTTAAACTAAGCCCCCAAGAGTTGGCCCGCAAAAAACAAGTAATGAGCCAAATTTATGGCTTTGACCCCAAGGGCATTGACACCAACTACTGTACCAAGACAGAGGCATTTAAAATTTTGTATAAAAATTAATAATGTTATTGCAAATATACAATACGAAAATTTCAAAATCCAAAATCAAAATTACCAATTTTGGTGTCGCTATGCGACTTACTAAATAAAAGACTGCGAAAGCGGTCATCCTAAATTGGAAATTTGAAATTGGAAATTTGAAATTTATTTATTATAAAACTTTAATTAATAAATAAATCTCCAAATATGATAAAGATCGCTATCCTTCACGCTTATCCGGTTGAGCCAGACGGTTTAAGCATTCAGGGCAATCTGCTCTACAAGGGTTTTAAAGAACTGGGTCAGGAGCTTGAAGTCGAGGTTATGCCCTGTCATTACCGACCAAGCTTTCAAAAAGAATGGCTTTTAGACGCTTGGCAACCAGATTTAGCCATTGGCATCGGCTCTTGGTCGTATTCACCGGATATTATTTTCTCGCCACAACGCAAAGGCATTTTGCCAATCCCCTGGTTTGTGGCCAATGGCTGGGTAGCTAATTATCACCAAGAACTAGGTCAATTACCCCTAACTTTTACTACTTCCAACTGGGTGACCGAAACTTTTAAACGCGATGGTGTTGATACCACCAATTATCGCATGTTGCCTATTGGCTATGATCCAGCAGAAATCAAACCGATTAGCAAAGATGATCCGTCGATTAAGCGTTTGCGATCTATGCTGGGCGTGCAGGAGCATGAAAAAATGATTTTAACTGTTGGTGGCGATGTGACCTCTAAGGGCGCTCAAGAAATGTTTAGAGCCTTGGCGGAAATTGATAAAGATTTTAAAAACTGGAAATATGTTTGCAAACACTCCGACAGCGAATCAGCCGTTGACCACAACCGCGAAGAAGAAGAATTAATTGAACAGCTGGGCTTAGACAGAGGCAAAATTGTTTATTTATCGGGTATGTACTCTCATGATTTTATGTCACAATTACTGTCGGCTAGCGATATTTATGCTGCGCCCTCCCGCTTAGAAGGTTTTGGTATGATCCAAATGGAAGCCGAGGCTTGTGGCGTACCGGTTGTGTCTATTAATGTTGGCGGGCCGGTTGACACCATTATTCACGGCCAAACCGGCTTTTTGGCTGAAGTCGGCGAAACCGTTGAGCTTAAAGAAGAGTGGGCCTATGAACATATGGGGTTTGACGCCGATCATAAAATTGTTTTTGACAAACCAAAAGTTTTTGCTTACAGAGCTTCAATCGCTGACTTAGTCAAATACACCCACCAACTTTTAACTGACGATAAATTACGATTGGAGATGGGGCAAGCGGCTTTAGCTCATGCTCAAAAGAATTTTCATTACCAACAAATCGCTCGCACCGCCAGACAAATGATCAAAGAAAAATTAAATAAATAAAGTTTTCCCCAAAACAAAAATCCACTCTAATTGAAGAGTGGATTTTTGTTACTATAAAACTATTTTCTTTTTTTAGTTTTTTTAGTTTTCTTAACCGCCTTCTTGGTGGTTTTTTTGGCAGCTTTCTTTACGGTTTTTTTCGCTTTTTTAACCGGTTTCTTAGCAACCTTTTTCACGGTTTTTTTCGCTTTTTTAACTGGTCTTTTAGCAGCCTTTTTCACGGTTTTTTTCGCTTTTTTAACCGGTTTCTTAGCAGCTTTTTTCACAGTCTTTTTTGCTTTCTTTTTAGTAGCCATAAGCTCACCCCCTTAGCTAGAAAATTTTGCGTTGATGGCAAAAAAATAATTTTCTTACTTTTTAATTTTTCAAAAAAAATTTTAAAATTTTTTTCTTAATTTAATTATACCAAAAAAAAACAAATGCTACAACAAAAAATTTTAATAATCAAAATAAATTACTTTTTTTTGCTTGAGACATTCACAGGCATAAACAAAACTACCAGCCGACCAAGCTTGATATGGCTCGCCTGTTGGTTTGCCGTTTCGTCCGTCTAAACATTCGTTGAATTCTTTGTGACGCATGGCCATCAATTTATCAATTGGTATATGACGACTCTTGGAGATCTCATACATGTACTGCGGAAATTTAGGATAATCAATTAACTGCAAATTGGCTTTAGCCAGTTTGGCTAATTCTGCTTCAGCTTTTTTAAATTGCTTCATTTTAATCAAAGCCACAACATAAAAACCGCCAATAAACGGCCAGATACCGCCATTTAAATAATGATAAGGTTCACGGGCATCACATTTGCTAAAATAGCTATGCCATTCTTTGTCGCCAGGCTTAATAACCGGCCAAATCGCCTTTAAAGGATAGGGACGATTAATTTTTTTCTGGTCAATTTGTTTTAAAATATTTTTAGCGATTGTTGGCGTCGCCAAACCGGTAATAATCGCCAAGCAATTACCCAAAGAATCAAACCATTCCTCGTGTTCACGATCACCGTCGTGATTTTTCCAAGCCCAGGGATAATAATAACCAAGCTTATTATCATAGAGCGACATATATTTTGAAGTTTGACCGTTAATCACCCGTTTCATGTGTTCGGCTTGGCGATCTTTGCCCACCATTTTTAAAACCGCATAATACAGAGCATGAGAATTGATGGTGTAGCCGTATTTGTGTGGGAAGGCATCTTGCCAATCCATAGTTGGCTGTTGTGCCAACAAGCGCACTTCATCGGGGTCTTGGTAGCTCAACCAAATAATCGCCAGGCTTAAATTTTTCCGATGATGAGAATAAAAATCTTTATCGGCAAAATTTAGAGCGTAATTTATAAAACCAATGGCATACCACAAGCTGGAATCAATTGAATTAAAAGTGACATCACTCTTGCGATCGTTGTTGTAAGAGCCGACGCAATTGGGAATTTGACCCAAAAGTGATTGATTGCGTGATAGCAATTCCAAACTTTTTTTGATTGGTTCCTTAAACTCCTTGCCCAATAGACCGGCACCCAAAGAAGTTATCATGGAATCGCGCGCCCAAGTTGCTTCGTAGCCACCAGGCAAACCGGAAGCGTAAAAACCGCTTGGACGAACGCAAGTTTTTAAAACTTCTTTGGCTTTATCGTAAGCCTCTTCAATGATTTTATTCATATACTATTATTATATCACAAATATAGTTTAAAAATAAAACTTTATTTGTATTACAAAGTTTTGTTTTCACATAGCTAACATAGCCGTGATTTTGTATAAATTTCCAAATCTCAATTTCAAATTTCAAATTTATGATGGCCACTGTCGTGGCTTTTTATTTTTAAATAAACCTTGAAGCGACACTAATTTTGTCTTTGTAGCAATCTATAATTTAATGGGATTATTTTTTGTTAGTCTTAAAAACCTCGGCGATAGCCAAGCGAGCCAAGAAATAAGACAGGGTTGACTCAGCGCCTTGATTAAAATTAAGTGAATGTTTGCCCAGACCGTCGTAGCAACCACCAGTGGCCTCGTCATAAACCATTTGATTCAAATGATTCTTGCCCAAAAACCAAGCGAAAGCCATCTTAGCTTCATCAGCGTATTTTTTACTACCGCTAACCTTATAAGCCGTCACCAAAGCCTCAACCGCTGAAGCGGCATCCTCTGGCTGTTGATCAAAATAAGCACGCTTACCATTTCTAAAATACCAACCATCTTGACCAATGGCATTATAATAGCCTTTGTCAAAAGTAATTTTAGACAAAAAATCAATACTGGTTTTGGCTGTTTCTAAATATTTTTTATCATGCCAAATATTATAAGCCTTAAATAAAGCTTCGGGTATTTTATAGTTGGAATAAGTCAAATGATCATCAAACCACAACCAATCGTTTTTCTTAATCTGAGAATTAGTTAATTGCTCATCATAACGTCTTATCAGCTCATCGGCGATTTTTTTAATCCGCTCTGCTAGGTTGGTTTTTTCCGAATCGTCATCGCTTGTGGCCGACCAAGCTTCATAAAGACCTAATAGCGAAAAAGCCATAGCTCTGGAAAATTTTGTTTCGTCAATATGGGACAAAGCCGACTTAAACATTTTTTTAGTCTTATCGGTAATATCTACAGGCAAATTTGGATTATTCAAAACCACACCCAAAGACCACATGGCCCGACCGAAAGAATCCTCGCTCCTTGGCAAATCACTATTAATCGTTTTGTCATAATTAATAAAATCATTAAAACGCCCGTCTTTAAGCTGAGAAACTGCCAAATAATTAAAATAGATTTTAACTAACGACAACAAACGAACTGAAGCTCGTTTTTGATAAAAACGACTAACGCCCAAAAGAGCTCTGGCATTATCGTCCAAACAATAACCAGAATGCGTGTCTGGCTTGGTGTGACGGGCAAACTGAACTATGCCAAACTCATCGGTTAAATTTTTGATGTGACTTAAGTTAATTATTGGCAAATGATCGGCTCGACGAGGTGTAATCTTGGCAAATTGATTAAAAAATTTAAAATAAGCAATAGCCACATTTTGCCAAGTCATATGACGAGAATAAAAATAAGAATTCTTCTTCATATTATTTCTCATCAGTGGATCGTCAAGCATTTCCAATAAAGCTTTTTCAATGGCTTTGTCATTGGCAAAATCAACCAAAATCCCCCGTTCGGCGTTAACAGTATCTTTGGCATATTGGTTTTTAGTGGAGACAATCGGACAAGCACAAGATAAAGCGTCGGAAATCGTGCCACTAACTGCCTGTTTGGGATTGAGGGTTGGCGAGATATAAATATCTGTGGCTTTTAAATAATCAACCTTTTCCTCAAGTGTCATGTATTTATTGTAAAACTTAACATGCTCGTCCAGGTTAAGCCTCTTAACCAAACGAATTAATTTATTACGATAAACCTCGCCTTCATGCTTAACCACAATTGGATGGGTGGCGCCCAAAACTAAATATAAAACATCGGGATATTTTTTGACCACTTCAGGTAAAGCCGAAATTGCATACTCAATACCCTTATCTCGATTAAGCATGCCAAAAGTTGATAAAATAGTTTTACCTTGTAAACTTAATTTTTGTTTGGCCTTTGACTTTGAGGGGAAAGCCACATGCTGAACACCATGAGGAATTACGGCAATCGGCTTCTTTTTGTCAATTTGGTAAGTTTTCCTAAGCATTCTCTCGGCATGATGAGTCATAACCACAGCGCCAGAAGCTTTGGCAATAATATCTTGAGTAATTTTTTTAAGATGCTTATCCGGCCGTGGTAAAATCGTGTGAAAGGTAACGACGACAGGTTTTTTAAGCACTTCCATAAAGGGTAAAATATAATTACCCCAATTACCGCCAAATAAACCGTATTCGTGTTGAATGTTAACCAGCTTAATGTTGCTTGATTTGTTGATGGAATTAGCTGCCACTAGATAATCTTCCATATCAGTGTCGCTAATCTGGTAAATGACTTTCTTTGGATAATTATAAATAGAAACGCCGTTGGCGTTCATGGCTAAAATTTTGGATTTGAGTCCTGGCGACAATTCTTTGTCGATGGCAATAGTTAAATCCTGGGTAAAGGTGGCAATGCCACACTCACGTGGCGGAAAAGTTGCCACATATAAAACACATGGAGATTTTCTTGGTTCCATAGATTACTGTTTATGCCTCCTTAATTCAAGCAACAACTTGCGCAAACTAATACTAGCTACGGCGACATGCTCATCGGCAGCACCGTAATAAATATATAATTCATCACCAAACAAAGCTGTGCCAGTAGGGAAAACCACATTATCCACTGAACCGGACAGCTCATAATCCTCTTCTGGGAAAAACAAAGGATAAGGCAATCTGGCGATTAAACGACTGGGATTTTTTAAATCAAATAAAGCAGCGCCAGCCCGATAAGTTCGCTGTTTGTTGGTTTCTTCAACGCCATGATAAATCATTAGCCAACCATATTTAGTTTTTATGGGTGGCGCACCACCACCAATATGACGCTCTTCAAAACCGTGAGCGCCTTCCAAAATCACATAATGATCAAAATCTTCTAAATAATCTATCCAAAAATCATTACTTTTTAATTCTTCAAAGCTTTTAAAATAAACTATCTGAATATCCGGTAAAATGCGATGGGTTAAAACATATTTGCCGTTGATTTTTTCTGGAAACAGCAAACCATCTTTTTCCCAAATTAGAATATCCTTGCCGTTATAAGTTTTATAAAAAGATTCGAAAAAATAATAATCATCTTTTAGCTTATTTTGCCGAAAATGTTTGCCAGCAACATCATACCTAATTCTAGGGCCAATCAAACCGCCCTTCTTTAGACTTTTTAAACTTTTACCATGAGCATAGGCAATTTGGGCGTTTTTGCCATCATGCGCCACATAAGTCAGGTAAATATTGGAGCCGATTTTGGTAATTCGCGGATCTTCCATGCCCATAGACTCGTATTTATAACTGGGCGACATAAATGGCTTATCCCAACGCTCCACCACTTCTAAAGGCCCCTTAAGACAGGCATAACCCAAATAAGAAACATGATTACGATTAACCGCCCGATAAACCAACTGGACTTTTTTGCCAGACTGCAAAACTCCAGGATTTAAAACAGCCAAATTTTCAAAATCTAGTTTGGTCGGCGATAAAATAACTCCGTGTTTTTTGACACTTATCATGGGGATAAATAAAAAATTAAAATCACCTTTGTATTATAACAAACTTTAGTAATTGCTCAAATGTTCTTTGATTTTTTCCAGTTCTTGTTGGTTTTGCGCCAATTTATCTTTTTCCTTATTAACCAAGTCGGCTGGCGCCTTATCCACAAATTCCTGATTATCAAGCTTGGCCTCAAGCTGACAAATATATTTTTCCAATCTGACAAATTCTTTTTCCAGTCTTAGCTTTTCTTGGTTTTTATCAATTTCAGCTATCAGATAAACTTCAACTCCCTGAAAACCAAAATAAATGGCGTCGGTAATTTTTTGCCCTGATTTTTTTATAGCCAAATCACTTAAACCAGTTCTTAAACCCTTAATCAAAGCTTCGTTGGCTTCAATTAATTTAAGCTTTTTAATATCAGCCACATAGACGACGGCCTTAATCTTTTGTGACGGAGCGATTTTGTTAAGACTGCGGGCATTACGAATACCCACAACGATATTTTTAACAATTTCAATATCAGCACTTGAATTAAGGCTATCGCTAATTGAAGGCCACTTTTCAACCATTAAACAACTTTCTTCGCCGTAAACCTCTCGCCAAATAGCTTCAGTGGCAAAAGGCATTAGAGGGTGCCACAATTTTAATAAAATATTTAAAATATAATTTAAAATTTCGTCTTTTCCGCCTTCAATTTTAGCCACCTCCAAATACCAATCAGCCAAACTGTTCCAAGTAAAATTTTCCAATTTTTCACCAGCCAAAGCAAAATTATATTGATCAAAACCTTGGCTAGTTTCATAACTAACATTAGCCAACTCCTCTAAAATCCATTGATCAAACAAAGTTTTGGCTTGAGGCGCTTCAAGCTCGGCTTTTGGTTCATCGATTTTTGATAAAATAAATCTGGCTATATTCCAAAATTTATTAACAAAATTACGGTAGCCGGCAATTTTATCCTGACTCATTTTAAAATCAACCCCCGGAGTTACACCAATTAACAAAGACAACCTAACAGCATCTGTACCGTAAAGCTCAATCATATCCAGAGGGTCTATGCCATTACCTTTTGATTTGCTCATTTTTTTACCCCGCTCGTCCAAAACCATACCATGAAGATAAACCTTACTAAAAGGAATCTCACCCACCGCAAACAAACTCATCATAATCATACGACTGACCCACAAAGTAATTAGTTCATAGCCGGTTTCCATTAATTGAGTTGGGTGAAATTTAGCCAAATCACCAGACTTTTGACCATCTTTAAAATTAGCTGGCCAATCCAAAGTGGAAAAAGTCCACATACCAGAAGAAAACCAAGTATCCAAAGTATCACCATCTCTAACCACCTTGCCGTCGCAATGTGGACAACTTTTTGGTTCTTCTCTGGAAACTATTGGTTCAAAACATTTGTTGTTTGTTGTTTGTTGTTTGTTGTTTGATTCACAATACCAAACCGGCAATTCATGACCAAACCAAATCTGACGACTAATACACCAATCACGTAAATTAGTCATCCAATCCAAATAGCGCTTATTAAAACGCTCTGGCAAAAATTCAATAGCACCCTGCTCGGCAACTTCAATGGCCGCCTGCTTTAAAGATTTATTATTTAAACGTTCTACTGGTTTATCCACAGCCACAAACCACTGTTTGGAAGGTAAAGGCTCTATGGGCGTATCACAACGATAACATAGCGATAAATTATTGCTGATAGTCTCCTCTTTTTCCAACAAGCCGTCAGCCCGCAATCTATCCACAACCAATTCCCTGACCTCATAAACCAACAAACCGCTAAAACCACCGAAGCCTTCATGGATTAAGCCATGTTCGTTAATTACTTTAATAATTGGCAAATCGTTAGCCTCGGCCATCTGCCAATCAACCATAGAATGAGCCGGCGTCACACCCAAAGCACCTGTGCCAAAATTCATATCAACATTGTGGTCGCCAATCACCTTTAAACTAAGTTTCACACCACAAAAATCAACTTCAAAAGTCTGACCAATATATTTTTTATAACGCTCATCCGATGGATTAACGGCAATGGCTGTATCACCCAATTTAGTTTCCGGTCTGGTGGTGGAGATAGCGATGGGACAATTTTTAGCATAATAGAAGGTGTAAAGCTTGGCGGTTTGTTCTTGATAATCAACTTCATCATCAGCTAAGGTTGAAGCGCAATGTGGACACCAGTTGACAATCCTCTCGCCCCGATAAATCAAACCAGCTTCATACATTTGAACAAACATCTCCTTAACCGCTTCTTGTCTCTTTTCATCCAGGGTAAAAGCCAGACGTGACCAATCCAAAGAGGCGCCCATTTTTTTAATTTGTTTTAAAATCGTGGTCTGAGTAATATTTAAAAATTGCCAAACTTGTTTTAAGAATTCCTCTTTGCCTAAATCATGTCGCGTTTGTCCTCTTTCTTGTTTGAGTTTTTTTTCCACCACACTTTGCGTGGCAATAGCTGCATGGTCAGTGCCTGGCAACCACAAAGTTCTAAAACCAGACATCCTTTTATAGCGAATAAACAAATCTTCAATCGCCAACATAGAAGCATGCCCCAAATGCAACTTATCGGTAATATTAGGTGGTGGCAAAATTACGGTATAGGTCGGCGCGTCCTCTGGTAATTTTAAATTGTCAGGATTAAAAAAACCGGAGTTCTGCCAAGACTCGTAAATTTTATCTTCATATTTTTTTGGCTCGTATGTCTTATCTAAACTGATTTTATCCATAAAATTAATTAGCCGGTAAAGTCTCTTGAATTTCTTCACCGCTAGTCATGTCTTTTATTTTATAAAGTCCGGCCACAGCCTCGGCTTGGCCTAAAATAATTACTTTAGACAGGCCTTTTTTATTAGCATAATCCAAAGCCTTGGTAATTTTTTGAGCTTCTAGGCCAATTTCAATTGCTTTGCCTGATTGTCTCAAGGCTTTAGCCAGTCCCCAAACGGACTGACGCAAATCCTCATCAAGTATCGGCAAATAATAAATTTCTTTGACTGAATCTTCTTTAATTTTATCCAACAAACCCCAACTCTCCAAAAACAAGGCTAGGGTTTCATCACCAGGAGCAAAGCCAACCGCCGGAAAGGACTTGACGCCAAAAATTCCTGACAAACTATTGTAGCGACCACCGCCAAACATTGCCCGATTGTTGTCGGGATGCTTGTCGAAAATTTCAAAAACCAAACCGTCATAATAGTCAAAACCCCTAATAACTTCCGGCATAAAGCTGATATAATCGCCATAGCCCAAATCGGTTAAAACTTTTATAGCTGTTTTAATAGATTGTACAGAATTATTATCAACAAATTCAGGAAAATCAATATCCAAATCTTCTAAGGTCTTAATTTTAATAAAATCCAGCAAGCGATTGCTGGCACCCTGATCAACACCTAAATCAGCCAACGATTTAAGTAAATCATCAGTGCTCATTTTCTGTGACTTATCCAGCAGTCTAACAATTTTTAGTCTAGCTTCCGGACTGGTTGTGGTCACTGTTAGATTTAAAACTTCGTCCAACAATTGACGATGACTCAAACCAAGCCTAAAAGAATCTTTAGGTGGCTCAAAAGCCAAAACAATATCTAAGGCTAGTTGCAAAATTTCCAAATCAGCATTAATTGATTCACTACCAAAAATATCACAATTGAGTTGCCAAAATTCTCGATTGCGTCCTCGTTGCGGTTTTTCATTACGCATAAAATTAGCAATGGAAAAATAACGAATGGGCTTGGAGGTTGCTTCATAAATCTGACTAACCAAACGAGTGACGCTGGGTGTCATTTCCGGCCTGATAGACAACTCTCGACCACCCTGGTCGGTAAAACTCATTAATTCTTTGCCACCAACTTCCTCGCCTGATTTAACCCGATAAATTTCAGCTGATTCCACCAAGGGCGTCAAATATTCTTCGTAGCCATAGCCTTCACAAATTTTACGCCAGACATCAAAAATATATTTTCTAATTTTAAAATCAGCCGGAAACCAGTCGGCCGTCCCCTTGGGTGGTTGATTTGATAAAGCCATAGAAAAAAATTAAAAGTTAAAAATAAAAATAATTACCAGTCTCAACCTAAGCCAAAACTGCAAAAATCACCTTAACTAAGGTTAAATTTAACATAAAAAATTGCTCTTGTCACTTGACAAAGCCTGTTTTTCCTTCTTTTTAACAAATTTCAAACCAAAATAAATAATTAGGCTTAGAATAAAATAATAAAGAACCACTTGATAAATTTTTATTTGAGTTAAGGTTAAAAAAGCCACCGGCGCCTTAGCTGACAAATAAGCCACACTAATTAAATATTTAAGAAAAAGCCAAGACGGCAACCACCACCCCAGCCAAGGCCAAAGCCAAGACAGTAAAAGAGCGCCAAACATTGTCACCAAAATAAACGGCGTTGTCCAAACAGCCAATAAATTAGCCAGAGGAGCAACTAAGGAAACTTGGCCAAAATTCAAGGCTAAAATCGGCCAAGTGGCAATTTGTGCGCCTAAAGTCAGAGCCAGAGTGGCCAACAAAAAATCAAGCGTTGGCTGAGAGCTTCTAAGAAGCAATCGCAAAATCGGATAGACATAAATAATGCCTAAAAGTGCCAGAAAAGATAATTGCCAACCAATATCAGTTAGAAGCCAAGGGTTATACATTAGACTTATGGCCCCAGCCAAAGCCAGAGAGTTGATTAGTTTATTGAATCTACCCAACCAAGCTGCTATTAAAAATAAACCACCCATGATACCCGCCCTAACCGCCGAAGCCGGAGCGCCAACCAGAACCACATAAAAACTAACCGCCCATAAAGACAGCCAAAGACTCCAACTTCTTTTTAAACCAATCGCCAAGGCCAAACCAAACAACAAACCAACCAGCAAACTAACATTCAAGCCAGAAATAGCAATTAAGTGAGTCAAACCGCTTTGACTGAAAGCTGTTTTTAACTCAAGGTTTAGTTTGTTGCCAACACCCAAAACCATAGCCGTACCCAAATCAGCCTCCGGATATGGCAGACCGTTTTTTATTAACTTAGCCGAAGAATGCCTTAAATTTATAATTTGTTGATAAAACCACGAGCCTTGATTTTTAGCCAAAACCTCAAGATGACTATATTGGCAAACACCGCAAATACCAAAACGGCGCCAATATTTTTCCGCGTCAAAACCATTAGATGATGTTAGCTTTTCCAAAGAACATTTCATCTTTAAAACATCACCATAATTATAGCCCGTCGCTAAGGGCGCAAACATCAAAAAACCTCCTTTAACAATCTGTCCATTAACTGTTTGTGATACTAAATTTAATTTTACATAATCACTATTAACTTCTGGCTCGGCTTTAATTAAAGCAACCATTTCCATTTCCTGTCCCAGATAGGCTCTCAAACCAGTCTTATCCTCTGCTTCGGCTAAACGCTGACGCCAATAACCAAAAAATAAAAAACTGATTATCAAAAAAATTACAGTCAGCCTTTTCGGCCAAAACCAAATTGCCAACAAAAAATTAAACCAAGCTAAAATAAAAAAGACCCGATTATCAAAATAAACGGGCCAACAAATGGCCAAAATCACGCCGGCAATTAACGACAAACAAATAACTAAAAAAACTTTTGACTTATGATTTTTTATTTCAAAGCTTAAGTTCATGCCTTAAATAAGCCTCGATAAAACCAAACAATTCACCATCCAAAATTGCGTTAATATCGCTGGTTTCATAGTTGGTTCGATGGTCTTTAACCAACTGATACGGTTCCAAGACATAGGAACGAATTTGTTTGCCCCATTCGGCTTTTTGCGTTTGACCTTTAACTTTTTTAACTTCGGCCAAAGATTCCTCAGCAGCCAAGGCGTAAAGTTTGGCTTTTAAAATAGCTACAGCTCGTTCACGATTTTGGTGCTGGGAACGTTCAGTTTGAGAGGCCACGGTAATACCACTGGGCTTATGAGTAATTTTAACAGCTGTATTGGTTTTATTGACATTTTGCCCACCTGGTCCGCTGGAGCGAGAAAAATTATATTCCAAATCATCATCCCTTATTTCCATACCTTCAGCCTCTGGTAATTCCGGAATAACTTCCACTAAAGCAAAAGAGGTTTGACGCATAGCTTCAGCGTCAAACGGCGAAATTCTTACCAAACGATGGACTCCGGCCTCACTTCGCAAATAGCCATAAACCCACTGGCCACTAATTCTTAATAAATTATTTTTAATACCGGCTTCTGTGCCCAAGTTGCGATCCAACACCTCAACTTGCCAATTCATTTTTTCAGCAAAACGCAAATACATACGCTCCAGCATCTGGGCCCAATCCTGAGCATCAACTCCGCCAGTGCCTGCATGAATCGAAACAATGGCATTTGATTGGTCATAAGAACCGGAAAATAAAACCACAAATTCCATTTTGTGGTAAAGACTGGCCAGCTCCTCCAGCTTGGCTTCTATTTCTTTGTTTAAAACCTCATCATTTTCAACTTGAGCTAACTTGGCTAATTGCTCCAAATCAAGCAAATCGGCAGTTAGTTTATGCCACTCGGCAATTTCTTTTCTTAAATCCTCTGCTATCTTACTAATTTTTACAGCCTCAATACGATTATCCCAAAAACCAGGCTGGCTAATTTTTAGCTCATACTCTTTAACTTGCAGTTCTTTTTTATCCAGGTCAAAGTAACCTCCCTAAATCCAGTATTTGCTTTCGCAAGTCATTAATTTTTTTCAACAAATTTTCCATGATAATTATTTATTTAAAGCACTGATTAAAAAAGCTATTAAAATACCAGTAGCCATACCAACCAACAAAGACACCAAAACCAAAACCAAAAAAGAACCACCGCCATTAACATACTTAACCATCTGAAAAGAAGTGATAATGGAAACCATGGACATAATTATGCCGGTAGCAATGCCGGCAACATATAAATATTGATTATGGTCTTTCATACGATCTTATTATTTAACCAACTTTTTATAAACATAGGTTTGAGCCAAAACTACTATTGGCACCGCCACCAACAAACCAACGCCAACGAGCAAAGCACCGATCGCTACAATTACAATAGATGCCAACCACAATTGAAATAATGGCCATAAATAGCCTTTAGTGATTTCGCCACTTTTTTTAATAGCTTCTAAGGGTTTCATCTTTTTGTCTAAAATCAAATATAAAGCGAACTGATACTTAAGAGAAAAGATTATTCCGGGAATAATTAATAAAATGAAACCAACTATAGTAATTACAGCCAAAAGCAGAGAAGTCACCAAATAGTCAAGAAACTGATTCGTGGTTAGGCTAAAAAATTCATCCATTGAAGCTTTTTTATTTTCTTCAATTTTTAAAATAATTTTAATCAAACCAACACCAAAAACAGCCCCCAGCAACCAAGCCAACACATTTGTGCCCCAGATAAAAGTTTTGTTAAAAATCATGCTCGGAATCATACCCGAGGCCACCAAAACAAAAGCAGCGCCAATCATCAGCCAAAAATTAGCTTTAGTTTTTTCCCAACCAAAACTCAAAGCCTGACTGACTTCAAAATTTTTCTCCTTCATAAGTTAAATTTAAATTTATTTGTCCGCTACAAATTTTACAAAAGTTTCTTTTTATAAACATAGACACACAAATCAGCCAAGCGATTACTATAACCACATTCATTGTCATACCAAGAGATAACTTTTACCAAATCGGAGCCAATCACTTTAGTTAAAGACAAGTCAACAATGGCGCTGGCCGGATTACCAACAATATCAGCCGAAACTATCTGGTCAGTCGTTGTTTCCACAATGCCTTTGTATTTTGGCTGTTTGCTACCTTTAATAATAGCCTGATTAAGCTCCTCTACCGTCACCTGTTTTTTAAGCAAATAAACAGCATCACATAAAGAACCGACCGGTGTTGGCACTCTTAGAGCCATACCATCAAAACTACCAGCTAGCTCTGGAATAGTCTTGGTGACGGCCACAGCGGCGCCAGTACTTGTTGGGATAATGCTTAAAGCAGCCGATCTGGCTCGACGCAAATCTTTGTGAGGTCCGTCAACCAAATTCTGATCAGCTGTGTAAGAGTGAGTCGTGGTCATTAAGGCTTTTTTAATACCAAAAGCTTGTTTAATGATATCGGTCACCGGCGCCAAGCAATTAGTAGTACAAGAAGCCATGGAAATAATTTTGTCGGTCTTTTTAATTTTTTCAGCATTAACACCCAAGGCAAAAGTTTTGACACTGTCGTCTTTGCCTGGCGCCGAAATAATAACTTTCTTGGCTCCGGCTATTAGGTGAGCGCCGGCACCAACACTATCTCGAAAAATACCAGTTGATTCAATCACTACATCAACTCCCAATTCTTTCCAGGGCAAGAGCTTCGGGTCTCTTTCAGCAAAAACTTTATATTTTTTACCACCAACAATAATCAAATCTTTATTAGCACTCACTTTTTTATTATAAATGCCATAAGCACTATCATACTGCAACAAGTGGGCTAATGTGGTGGCGTCAGTTAAATCGTTGATGGCGACAACCTCAACGCCTTTTTTATCTAACAAAGCTTTGAAAGTGGCTCGGCCAATTCGGCCAAAACCATTAATAGCTACTTTTAACATAAAACAAGAAATTAATAATTATCCTCTTTATTATAGATAATTTAAGGACGATTAGCAATGAAGTCTTTTATTTCGGCCAAAACTTCATCTTTAGTCAAATTAGTTGTATCCACAACCAAGTCAAAATGCTTAATGTCATTAGCATCAAAACCAAAATATTTTTGATAACGCTTTTTGTCGCTGGCCAAACGATTAATATTGCTTTTTAAGACATCGTCAATATTTTGCAAATCTTTATCTTCATTACGATTGATTTCATTTTTTTGTAATTGGTGCCAAATTCTCTCAGCGCCAACCCTTGACTCAACGCTTAAAAAGATTTTTACGGATTGTGGGATAAAATGCCAAGAAGTTCTGCCCTCAATCACAAAATTATCTTCTTTTTGTCCCAAGGCTTGCTGATAACGATCAACCGCCAAATCGGTTTCCGGATCAGTCTCTCCCAAGAGATTATACTCGGCCAAAGTCATGCCTTTATCAAGAGCTACTTGCCGACGCAAACTACCCATACTATAAAATGGCCAGCCTAAATCCTCGGCTAACTTTTTGGCTAAAGTTGATTTACCGGCGCCTGGCAAGCCGGCAATAGAAATAATCATACGATTAGTTTAGTGGTTTATTTTAGTATTTTAATCTTCTACAAATACAAATTTTTACAAATTTACAAACCCAAAATGACATAATTGTTGTTTTGTGAAAAAGTTATATAAAATAATATTTGTATATTTGTAAAAATTTGTATTTGTAGGAGTTAGTTATTTTACTTTGTCTAAAACTTCTTTTAGCTCTTTTGGTATAGCCAATTTAAATTCTTGTTTTTCACCGGCTAAATCAGCAAAAGCCAAGCGACTGGCAAACAACCAAATTCTACCTAAATTTAATTTCTTATTTTTCTCTCTGGTTGTTTTGGTACTATAAAGATCATCACCAACCAAAGGATGACCAAAGGCCGACAAATGAGCTCTAATCTGATGAGTTCTGCCGGTCTTAATAATCAGCTTGAGATAAGTATAATTGATAAAGTGTTTAGCAACTTCAAATTCGGTTAAAGCTTCTTTGCCGGTTTGATTTAATGGTCTGGCAGCCATCTTACCGCCAGTGCTGGCACGACTCAAAAGAAAATTAATAGAGCCACTGTCTTGATTAATTTGACCATAAACCAAAGCCTGATATTCCTTAAACATTAATCTCTTTTGAAATTGCTCCTTCAAGCTCAAAAAAGAAGCTTGATTTTTAGCCACTACCAGCAAACCACTAACATCTCTGTCTAAGCGGTGAACGATACCAGGGCGCGATTGACCATCGCCCACGCCCTTAATCTCTGGACAATGTGCCAAAAGCCAATCAACCAAAGTTAATTCATTTTTGTCGCTAGCCTCATGCACTAAAACTCCTGCCGGTTTATTAACCACTAAATAGTCTTCTGTTTCAGCAATAACTTTTATTTTAGGCATAGCCGATTTAATTGCAACGGTCTGTTTAGGCGGAACCGATTTTATTTCCAAGACATCATTGGTTTTAAGCTGATAATTAGCTTTGGCAATTTGGCCGTTAATTAAAATTAAATCGCGCTTTATTATTTTTTGCACTTGACTACGTGTTTCCTTTAAAATTTCAGTTAAAACCACGTCTAAACGCTGGTTGGCAAAATTTTCTTTAATTTTTTTCTTCATAAATTACTGCTTAAAACTTTTTTAAACTCCTCTTTGGCCCTGTCTAAGGAAAAAAAATCCTTAGCCACTCGCCTAGCATTATTAGATAAACTTTTTCTTAAGGCTTGATCTTGTTGTAATTTAATAATCGTAGCCGACAATTCTTCAGCGTCTGATAATGACAATAAAATTCCAGCTTGGCCACCCAAAAAACAATCTTCCAAACTCAAACCCTTGGGCGCTATAACCGGCACACCATTAACCATAGCTGCCAAAACTACCAAAAAATCATCTAAGCCCGGCATGGAACTGGCTACCACAAAAATATCAAAATTAGCATACCATTTTTTTAAATCAGCTTGACTGCCAACCAACCAAACTGCGCTTTCCAAATTAAGCTGACGAGATAGCCACTGAGCTTGTTGGCGCGCTGAGCCATCGCCAATTACAATTAATCGTAAATTTGGCACAATGGCTATAGCCTCTTTAACGGACCGCATTAAAATTTCTATTCGCTGTGGTTCTTTAAAATCAACTACGGTGCCTAAAGTAAAATACTTCTTACCCTTAAGATTGCTTTGACGGTTGGCGATATTTTGAAATAGGTCACTTTGGCTCTGAAATTCACTGGCTTCAATCCCCGGCCAAATCAAGGCAATGTTATCTTCATTTATACCCAGGGCTAATAAAGATAGCTTAGTAGTTAAAGAAAAGCAAACCAAACTAACCAGGCCGGCCAAACTCTTATAAAATTTTAAAGTCAATGTGCCTAAATCATTATAATCAAAATTTGGCAATTCAAGCCAAACAACCTTTAGGCCGGCCAATTTAGCTGGTATGGTCACTAGAAACTTAGCGCCCCAGCCCAGGCAAACAACCGATTCGACTTTAAATTTTTTCTTGTAAATTAATAGATTGATTAAATTTTTTAACCAAAGAATCGGGCTTAAAATCAAAGATAGCCAAAAAGAGTTAAGTGGTTGATGACATTTTTTTTGTAGCCAATTTTTTTCTTTAAAATACTCTGCCAAAGGGCTACCACTTTTATACCAAAGCCGAGCTTCAAGGCCATCATCAGCCAAGGCCTTAACCAACCTTAAAATAAAATCATTTTTTAAACCAAGACTGTCAAACAGCAAAAAAGTTTTCATAAATTAATTATCATTTAGCAAAGGTCGTCGCCAAAATTTTTTTCTTAGAATCCCCATTAACTGCAGACCCAAAAGATAGCTTAAAGTTGCCAACACACCAACTATAATAAAACCGCTAACCGAATAAATGTTAACTAGCGAACGTAAAATAAAAATTGCCGACATCATCACGATACAAGCCAACAAGGCTTTAAATATCATAATAAATTTCGGCATAAAATGACCATGACGCCAAACCGCCCAAACAGCACACAATAAAATCAAAGTCTCACTATAAACCGTGCCCCAAGCCGCGCCATAATAAGAAAAACGATCTATTAAATATAAATAAACCGGCACAGCGGTAAGGGCAGTTAATAAATAATATTTAATTAATTTTTTTTGAGCCTCAAAGCTAATCATTAAATGCGTAAAGAAGCAACTGAAAAAAACCACGCCAACAGCTGGCAAGAGAATTTTTAAAATCTGACCGGAAATGGCGAAATCTTCGCCGGCCACCAATCTCATGCCGGCGTCAGATAACAAATAACCGCCAACCAACAAGGGCATAACTATCAAAACAGTGGCTTCAAAAAATTTTTGAGCCACAAAATAAAATTTGTCTTTTTCTTGGTTTGACCAGTGCTTAACCAAAATCGGCAAAACCAAGCCGGCAAACATAAACGGCAAAGCCACTAAAACATCAACTACCTTATAAGCAGCACCATACAAACCAACATCAGCCTGACTCTTCATTAATGACAAAATAAAAATATCAGCCTTCAGGTAAACTAAATTTAAAACAATCGTCATTAAAAGTGGCCAAGAACGACTAAAAATTTCTCGCCAATATACTAAATCGAATTTTAAAGTCACGCGAGCAATTTTTAAAGACAAAAGATAATGCATCAAAAAACTAAATAAATTAGCCACCACCATACTA
>Ga0210057_1002576_pt1 | contig 25810 bp, 21 predicted proteins | sample CryGeyCG2114_010_2_FD_183968 | JGI IMG/M metagenome (GOLD analysis project Ga0210057, IMG submission 183968) | Groundwater microbial communities from aquifer - Crystal Geyser CG10_big_fil_rev_8/21/14_0.10 (SPAdes) (version 2) | ecosystem: Environmental > Aquatic > Deep subsurface > Groundwater ...
CCCACGCGCCATCAGTCAATCATCCGTGGAGACAAAGATCATTTGTTAAAATGGCGGTAAGGCAAAAAGAGCCAAGTATGACATTTTAAAATTGCTCAAAGTATGACATTTTAACTTGGGGTTGACATTAAATTCATCTCAATTGACAATAACGCCAGTTCATGTTATAATCCCGACACAATTTAATTTAAATAATAATTTTTGAGGATTATTATTTAGCTAAAAACAAAAAAAACGAAAAACCGGCTAATCAAGCCAAAATTCCGCTATGATATCCAAGTTTTCAAATATTTTAACCACTTTTACCGATAAAAGCCTCAAGGCTTTGGGTAAACACTCCAACCGTTTAATCTAAAATATTGGCGAATTTTTTGTAGTTAAAAAATTTTTGTTTAGTCATTTTCTCTATAATTAGCTTTAATCAATCCTCAAGAAATGAGGATTTTTTTATGAATAATATACTTATAGCCAGTCTAACCATAGCCGGCGCGTTCATCGCCTTTTTGCTTGGTTTTTGGACGCGCAAAAAATGGGCCCAAACCCAAGCCAACTCCATTGAAGCCAAGGCGGAGAAAATATTGGCTGAAGCCAAGTCCAAACAACAAGAATTAATCTTGCAGGCCAAGGAAAAAGCCGTCGGTATTATAGAAGAGAGCAAAAACGAAGAAAAACAAATGCGTCTTGATCTGCAAAACCAGCAAAAACGCCTGGAAAAAAGAGAAGGTCTGTTTGATCAAAAATTGCTGGAGTTTCAAGGCAAGCAGGAAAAAATGCAAGAAAACATAGAAAAGGTGCAGGATATCAAAAAGCAAGTGGAACAAATCAAAGAAGACCAAATTGCCAAACTGCAAAACATTGCCGGCCTAAGCCGAGATGAAGCCAAAGAAACATTAATGCAAAAAGTTGAAAACGAAAGCCACGATGACTTGATGATCAGAATAATGAAGTTGGAAAAAGAAGGCAGTAATGCCTATGAAAACAAAGCGCGAGAAATAATTTTGGATACCATTCAGCGTTGCGCCTCGTCCCATGCCGCGGAAAATACTTCCAGCACGGTTGACTTGCCCAGCGAAGAAATGAAAGGCCGGATAATCGGCAAAGAAGGACGCAATATCAAAACTATTGAAAAACTCACTGGTTGCGAATTAGTGATTGATGATACCCCCAATTCAATTTTGATTTCCGGCTTTTCCCCCATCCGCCGACAAGTGGCCAAGTTGGCTTTGGAAAAATTAATGGCTGACGGACGCATTCAGCCGGCGCGCATAGAAGAATTTGTGGACAAAGCCAAACAAGATCTGGCCATAGAAATAAAAAAAACCGGTGAAGAAGCTCTATACAAAATGGGCTTGACCGGAATTGATCCCAAGTTAGTCAGTATTGTCGGCCGTCTTAAATACCGCACCAGTTATGGCCAAAATATTTTAAACCATTCCATGGAAGTGGCTCATCTAGCCGGCGTTATGGCCAATGAACTGGGCTTGGATGGCGCCAAAGCCAAAAAATGCGGATTTTTTCATGACATCGGTAAAGCCGTGGATCAAGAAACTCAAGGCACTCATCCGCAAATCGGTGAAATGATTTTACGCAAATTCAACATGGATGAAGATATTATCCAATCCGCCTTGACTCATCATGATGACAAGCCGACCGGTATTTACGCGGTCGTCACCAAATCAGCCGATGCCATTTCCGGCGCTCGGATTGGCGCGCGCAAAGATTCTTATGAACAGTTTATCGCTCGTTTGGAAGAATTGGAAAACACAGTCAAAAGTTTTCCCGGAATTGAAAAAGTGTATGCCATTCAGGCCGGCCGAGAAGTGCGCATCTTTGTTCTGCCCAATGAAGTGGATGACTATCAATCACACCAATTAGCCAAAGACATCGCTCGCAAAATTGAACAAGAATTGCAATACCCGGGAGAAATAAAAGTAACTATTATTCGTGAATGTCGCGTTATAGAATACGCTAAATAAAAAAATTATATTTACTCCTCAACGAAAAAATAGCCTGTGGACAAAGTTTTTCACTTATTCTAGCCAAAATAATAATAATATGGTATTATGGTTTAGTAGCTTTAAGCTATTTTAAGCCAAACCGCGCCAAACTTAGATATGTTTGGCCGGCTAACCCTAAATTAGAAAGGGGGTGAAACTATGAATAAAGCAGAATTATCCCAAGCAATCGCGGAAAAAGTAGGCGTTTCCAAAAAGGAAGCCGAAGACATGTTGAATGCCTTTGTAGAATTGGTTACTACCAATTTAAAAAAAGGAAATGAAGTTGTTTTGACCGGTTTCGGCGCCTTTAGCGCCAAGAGACGCGCCGCCAGAACTGGCGTCAACCCACAAAACCCTTCTCAAAAGATTCAAATCCCAGCTGTTACCGTGCCCAAATTTAAAGCCGGCAAAGCTTTGAAAGACGCTTTGAAGTAATAATTGATTTCGTGGAAATTTCCATACTACTTCAAACCTTATAAACCCCCCGATCTTCGGGGGTTTTATAATCTATTGACTTTTAAGTCAAAGACAATTATACTATAACTCAATCATTTCCTGCCGCCATCGTCTAGTGGCTAGGACAACAGGTTTTCATCCTGTAAACCGGGGTTCAATTCCCCGTGGCGGTACATATTTTTAAAGGTGTCAAAAATTTATGCAAAATTTTTATAATATTTTACAATTAATTCTAGCCATCCTACTAATAGCGGTTATTTTACTCCAACAAAAAGGCACCGGCCTGGGGGGAGTTTTTGGCGGTTCATCCAACATCTATAGCACCAAAAGAGGAGTTGATAAAATTCTTCATTATGCTACAATAGTAATTGCCGTAATTTTCTTCGGCATATCTGTTGTTAGACTTATCTTCTAGACACGGCTTGGTCATATTAAAAGGCCAAAAATAGACCAAAACAGTTTTTTATTTTAACATGAATTTTAAAAAAAGGCTGGACAGTTTAATCCATCGGCCCAAAAAACCGGTTGATGACAGTCTGGACAAAATTCTTCTCAAAAAAACGCGCCAACGCTTTTTACCAAATTACTCGCAAATAAAATATTTGCGCCATTTTTTAAGCAAGAAAGAAAAATGGGCCATTGGCATTTCTGTGAGCGTGTTGGCCGTTTCCCTGATTGCTTGGGCAAGTGTTTATGTATATCACAATCAAAAAATTGTGCCGGCCAATGGCGGAGAATACAGCGAAGGTTTAATCGGCCAGCCAAAATATGTTAATCCGCTTTTTTCCAACACCAATGATATTGACGCTGATTTGACCTATCTGATTTATTCCGGTTTATTCAAATTCGGATCGCAACAAAAACTTCTGCCTGAATTAGCCAGCAAATATATTGTTAGCGCGGATAAAAAAACTTATGACATCAATTTGCGCGAAGACGTAAAATGGTCGGATGGACGAGAATTCACGGCCGATGATGTGGTTTTTACTTTCAACACTATCAAAAACCCGCTTGTATCCAGTCCGCTGGTTTCCACTTTTCAAGGAGTTGAAGTAAAAAAAGTTGACAAATACCAAGTTCGTTTTACTCTCAAAGAACCATTTGCTCCTTTTCTTACCAGCCTGACCGTCGGCATTATTCCGGCTCACATTTGGAGCGAAGTTGAACCGGCCAAAATAAAACTGGCCAAAAACAATCTCCAGCCGGTTGGCACTGGCGCTTGGGTATTTAACAAAATGATCAAAGATCAAGCCGGCAATATCCAACAATATATTTTGCAGTCCAACCCCAATTATTACAAAAAACCGCCCTATTTAGATAAAATAACTTTCAAATTTTATCCTGACTATACCACGGCTTTTTCCGCTCTTAAAACGCAAGAAATAATGGGATTAAGCTTTGTGCCCAATAATCTAAAAAAACAAATTTCCAACAAAAATTTTATCGCCTATAATTTCAATCTGCCCCAATACACCGCTTTGTTTTTAAACGAAGACAATAATGACAGTTTGGCTGATGAAGATTTGCGTTTAGCATTGTGGCAAGCCGTCAACAAAACAAGCTTGGCCAAAAACCTGGACGAATCCATCAAGCTGATAGATTCGCCTTTGTTGGGATATTTTACCGATACCACCACCACTTTTAAATATCCCGCTTTTAATACAGCCTCATCAACCGAGCTGTTAGATGATAATTGGGAAAAAATCCAGCCGGAAGAATATTTTAAACTTCGCTATGACGAACTCTTGTCCAAACAAGAGGCGGAAATAAAAGCCATAACGGAAAACCCCAGTTCAACGCCGGAAATGGTTTCCAGTTCTGTCAAAAAAATAGAAGATCAAATCACCGAATCAGTCCGCAAAACCATGGATGCCAAACAAAGCGCGTATCGCAAGGATGATGATGATAATATATTGGAACTGACTATTACCACCGTAAACAACGATGAATACGGCCTAGTGGCCAAAGAAATTGCTTCCATGTGGGCAAACGTGGGCATTAAGACAAACATACGGCTAATTGACAGCCCGCAAATTCCTGAAGTGATAAAAAATCGGAATTATGAAATTCTTCTCTATAGTGAAATAGTCGGCGCCGACCTGGATCCTTTTGCTTTTTGGCATTCATCCCAAAGCCGATATCCGGGACTTAATTTGAGCGGTTATTCCAACAGTAAGGCTGACGAATTATTGGAAGACGCGCGCGGATTGGCCACTGAAACCGAAAGACAAAGCCTATACGCGCGGTTTGTCAATCTCTTAATCCAAGATATTCCGGCTATTTTCCTTTACACGCCCAACCAAACATTTATTATAGACAAACAAATTCACGGAATTGATTTAAACAATATTTTTACTCCCAGCCAAAGATACATCACTATCAATGACTGGTATATTAAAACTCAAAAAAAATTGTTTGGGAATTAAAAATAACCAAATAAACATTTTAGGCAAGCAAGCCGAAGTGGCGGAATGGTAGACGCGCATGGTTCAGGACCATGTCCCGATTTTCGGGGTGGAGGTTCAAGTCCTCTCTTCGGCACAAGATTAACCTCTTAATTCAAATTTACAGCCCGCAGTTTTTACACCTAAGACTGCCGGCTAATTATTAATATATGATACAAGCACAAAAAAAATACGGAAGCGGACAAAAGACAAGATCATTTGTTTCCCGTCCAAACGCCAAACCGGCCGGAGCCAAAAAATCAGCCAATCGGTTCAATTTTCGGCGAACCGCCCTGCCTCGCGTCAATACTTCTGACGCCTTGCGCGTAATTCCGCTGGGCGGATGCGAGGAGGTGGGACGCAACATGACTGTTTTTGAATACAAAAACGACATTATCATTTTGGATATGGGCCTGCAATTCCCTGAAGAAGATATGCCGGGAATTGACTATATTATCCCCAATGCCGAATATTTACGCGGAAAAGAAAAAAATATCAAAGCAGTTATTCTTTCCCACGGCCATTTGGACCATATTGGCGCCGCTCCGATATTATTGACCAAGCTCGGTTATCCGCCGGTAGTAGCTCGCGACCTTACTTTGGCCATGACTCGTCATCGCTTGGAAGACTACCAAAAAGGCAGTTCCAAAAACTTAAAAACCATCCAGATCAAAAGTCTGCAAGACAGAATCAAACTGGGTAATTTTAATCTTAGTTTTTTTCAAATTGATCACAGTATTATGGACGCGGTTGGCGTCATTATTCAAACTCCGGTTGGCACGATTCTTCATCCGGGAGACTGGACGCTGGAAAAAGACGACAATGGCCAACCCAAACTGGATTATTCTTTTCTCTCTCGCCTGCCCAAACCGACCATTTTGATGTTGGAGAGTCTGGGCGCGATTGACGCGCGCCATAGCGCCAGCAGTAATGTCATGAAAAAAAATCTCACTGATATTGTTTCCCAAGCGTCCGGCCGAGTCGTAATCGGCACTTTTTCTTCACAAATAGAACGCATCGGTTGGATATTGCAAATGGTGGAAGAACAAGGCAAAAAAATCGCTTTTGACGGCTATAGCATGAAAATGAATATTGAATTGGCCAAAGAACTCGGGTATATCAAATACAAAAAAGACACTGTCATTAAATTAAAAGAAATAGACAAGCATCCGGATAACAAAATCGTGGTTCTTTGCACCGGCGCCCAAGGCGAAGGCAATGCCGTGCTTTCGCGAATTATTGATAAAAACCACAAATATGTCACCTTGCGCAAATCTGACACGGTGATTTTGTCTTCTTCCATCATTCCGGGCAATGAACGCACCATCCAACGCCTCAAAGACAATCTTTATCGCCAGTGCGACAATGTTATTCACGGCAGTATTATGGATATTCATGTTTCCGGCCATGGCAATCGGGCCGACATCGCGTATATGCTCAATCAGATTAAGCCGACCTATTTTATTCCGGTTTACGCCAACCACTACATGCTCAAAGAAGCAGCCAAACTGGGGCGCGAATTGGGCTGGGATGAAAAAAATATTATTGTGCCGGACAACGGCCAAGTGCTGGAATTTGACGCCAAAGGCGGACGCGCCACCAGTCAGCGCGTGCCGGTTAATTATGTCTATGTAGATGGTTTGGGCGTAACCGACACCACCAATATTGTTTTACGCGATCGCCAAGTGCTGGCTGAAGACGGCATGGTAGTGGTGATTGCCACCGTAGACTCCAAAACCGGACGACTGATCCAAAACCCGGACATTATTTCGCGCGGATTTGTTTTTCTCAAAGAAAACAAACAGCTGATTGAAGATGTCCGCCATCAAGTCAAAAAACTGGTAGTCAAATCCGATCCGCTCACTTGGACTGACACTAATTTTGTCAAAAATAAAATCCGCGACGATGTGGGCAAATTCTTGTTCCAAAAAACCGAAAAAAGACCGATGATTTTGCCGGTGGTAATTGAAGTATAATTTAAGTTCAAAAGCCCGTTATACACGCGGGCTTTTTTAATTGAAAAAAATAAGGTATAATATGGATATCAATCTTAATTATTATCTATGCCCAGCAAAAAACTTAAAATCGCTTTTTATGGTATATGGTCGGATGAAAAAGACTATATCCGCAGTAAAATGAACGGATTTGGCGTGAACATCAGCTCTGAACCGCTAAACGAGGACAATCTGCGGTCAGACGCGGATATTCTGGCCGTATTTGTTGAATCCCCGCTCAAAAAAACCATGCTCAATAAATTCAAAAATCTCAAAATGATCGCCACTATGAGCACCGGCTTTGACCATATTGATCTGGGGGCTGCCAAAAAGCGCCACATCCCAGTGTGCAATGTGCCTTCATACGGAGAAAACACTGTGGCCGAGCATGCCATGGCTCTGATTTTGGGACTGTCGCGCAAATTGTTCCAGTCAGTCAAGCGCGTCAAAGAAGGTATGTATGATTTTCACGGACTGCGCGGAGTGGATCTGATGGGCAAAACTCTGGGCGTAATCGGCACCGGACATATTGGCTCGCATCTGGCGCGCATGGGCAAAGGATTTGAAATGCAAGTTTTGGCTTATGACCCCTACCCCAATCAAGAATTATCCCAAAAACTGGGCTTCAAATATGTCAATCTCTCCACCCTGCTCAAAAACAGCGATTTTATCAGCCTGCATGTTCCTCTATTTCCCGATACTTACCACTTGATAAACAAAAAAAATATCAAGCAAGTTAAAAAAGGCGCGTACATCATCAATACCGCCCGAGGTGGCTTGATTGATCCCGAAAGCTTAGTTTGGGCATTGCAAAACAATCATATTGCCGGCGCCGGACTGGATGTGCTGGAAGATGAAGGCTTTATTCAAGACCAAGAAAAAATATTGGGCGCTTGCACTAATTGCGAAATCAAAACCAATTTGATGAATAATATTATCATTGATCATCCCAATACCATCATTACTCCACATAACGCTTTTAACAGCGTTGAAGCTTTGCGCCGGATAATTGACACAACCGTGGACAATATCCGCTCGTTTGCCAAAGGCGAAATTAAAAATGACGTGACCAAGCCAAGGCCAAAAAAGAAGTAAAAATTATAATTTGTGCGCTTTTGCCCTCAACCGGCGCAAATATTCTTTAAATTCTGGCTCTATAACAAATTCTTTTACTTCTGCTTGATGGCCAAGTTTTTTAATTTCCTCCATTTTTTTATTTATTTCTTTTTCACGATCTTCCAAAAAATTATCACTGACTCTAAGCGCCTTATTATATTCTTCTTCAGACAAAGTAATCGCCGCAATCTGCCTGATTTTAATTTCCGTCGGCCAAAAAATCTTATAGGTTTTGCCGGTATCTTTATCAGTTATAATATCACATACTGGCACGTCTTCAATATTGATGCCATATTCCAACAGCCAACGAGCCACAGCTTCAGACGAAGGATTATCTACGGCAAGCACATCAATATGTTGCGCCAATTTTTTAAGGTCATCTCTTTTCTCGCCTTTCCTTTTCTCCTGATCCACCGCTTCACGCATTATTTCATCTACTCTGGAACTGTCCCTTTTTGCCTCTCTCATACACTGTTCCACCAAAATCCGCAAATGCACGCCTTCAATCGTGCTCAAATCATCAACGCCATATTTATTTTTTAATATCTTTTTGGCTTTATTTAGTTGATGAAAAACTTCTTGTCTATCTACAAGCCGTTCAAGCACATAAAAAGCATGCTTGACCGTTCCTTTTTTATAATCAGATTGAAAATATTCAGAATTGGCCACGCGCAAGCCTTGTTGTCCAAAATATTTTTTCCATTCTTCATCGCTTTTGTAATAATCCTCCCAATTCAATTGACGGTCTTTTTTATCCATAAAATCAATCCCTCTGTTTGGATCAACAATATCCTCGGCAATAAATATATGACCCTCTTTTTTTAATACTCTTTTTGCTTCATTGATTATTTGGTCTAGCTTTTCTGCCGGCATATGATGAATAGAAAAAATAAAGCTGACGCCATCCAAGCTTTGATCTTTAAACGGCAAAGACTCAGACGCGGCCCACATAAAATTCATGGGATTTTTATCTTGACTATTGACCGCGCTTCCCATGTCTTGCCTCGTGCGCTCTCTTTTTTGAACTTTGTTCAAAGGCTTATCGGCAACATCCAAACTGTAATATCCTTTGAGAGCAAAACCGGAATTTTCCATATTGTTCAAAATTGTCTGCACGATATGACCCTTGCCTGTGCCAATATCCAAATACTTGCCCTCTGGCCTTAAATACTTTTCAATCCCTGTTTTTTGCACAAACCAGTCGGCCCTGTCCGCCAAAGCTTTGTCAACTGGATGCAATTCCGAAAATTTGTGCATTACCTTCCTTTTTAAATTAAATTGTTCTGGCATATTTAAATTAAACTTAATATGCCTGTATTTTACCCCAAGTTCAATAAAAAAACCACCCCAAACGGGATGGTCTTTTTTGGTTTGCGGTTATAAGCCGAATTTTGTTTCCCGCTTGGCCCTGATTTTACATCAAGGACTAAGTCAGGATGACGATCATTTATCTAGCCACATTGTTGCCAACGTGATCAATAGCGAGCGAACTTTGTCCTGACCAAACGGCCATAAGCCGATTAGTCAAGTCTGCTCTTGCTCGCAAACAAGGATTTAGCCGTTTCACCCCGGATCTTGATTCCCCGTAATCCGGACTAAGCTGTGCTTCTTGATCAAACAAGAAACTGGGGTTTAGCTTTCCCGACTAAGTCGGGACGTCTCTGTTCGCACCTCTTTTGAATCGTCCGCCAAAGCGGTTGATTCATTAGGCGGGCGTTACCCGCTGTTTGCTCCTTGAGTCAAACTCAAGGGCGAGTTCGGACTTTCCTCTCCGACTTTACATCGGGGCGATCATCCACCGCAAACAGGGGTGATTATAGCAGACAATTAGCGACCTGTCAATGATTGAAGTCTATTTAAATAGTCCGTCTTTGTTTTTTTTGCAAACCGACAAAATCCTGTTTCGGCAAACCAGCGGCTTCATCCAGCCTTTCCAATCGAAACCTCTTGTGGCGCAATTTATTCATTATTTTGTTATAAATTTGAACGATCCGAGCGCCTGTCAAGCCCATCTCATCCCCTATTTCCTGAAAAGTATGAGACCGATCATATTCTCCCAAACCAAAACGCATTTTTAATATTTTTTGTTCTCTGGGTTCCTGAATTATTTCAATGATCTTTTGAGCGATTTCGCGCTCTTCTTTTTCCAAAAAAGCACCCTCCAGAGTGATTTGCTCTTGAGGCGCATGTCCAAATCCAAGCAATGCCGATGCGGTTTTTACGGCCTTAAATTCATTGTTCGCATCCGCTCTATTGCAACCTGCACTAATAGCAGGCCAAGTTTTCTGATCCACATTAGTTTTTTCTGCCATAGTTTTTTAAATGAAAATTATTTTTTAATTTTCATCGGCTTTAACTTCATTTTTTTATTCCAGTCAATAACGCCTATTTTTTTTATTAAGTGTTTTTTCATTTTTGTTATAATCTGTCTTACCCACTCCCTGGTGACACCAAATTTTTCGCCTATTTCTTCCATAGTATGCTCTTGGTCATAAGCGCCCAAACCATAATACATTTCAAAAATTTCTTTTTCTTTGTCATTTTTAGCAGATTCTTTTAATATTCTTTTCAATACGGCGACATCTTCTTTTTCTAATAAAATCTCTTCCGGATCTTTCATTTTTTCAAAATCCGCTCCGCCACGGCTTATTTTCCTTTTATCGTGTTCAATATCCCAGCCGCCATCATCAAAGCCATATAAACGAGCCGGGAAAATTTGTTCCGGATCAGTTTCCAATACTTGAGCGATCTTGAGCGCGGTTTCGCTGTATGATATAATCTTGCCTATTTTAATTTTAAAAATTTTATACTTAGCGTGAGAATCAAAACTCTTTATTCTTGATAATGCGTGGAGAGACACGCCGACATCCTGACAAAATTCAGTAAAATTACCTCGCTTATGGCCATATTTTTTTAAAAACGCGCGCATAAACAAACCGTTTACTTCCACTGATCGGTCAATTGTATTTTTCTCATATTCCCCATAATCCCTGTCCAATTTAATAATCCCTTTGCCACGTTTAGCATTGTGTTTGTTATGAACAATTATGTTTTCTTTTACTTGGTCAGTGACAAAACGCCAATATAAATTGGGGTTAAAAAGTTCTTCAATCGGCTTATTAAAAATTTTGGCGATTTTATGACAGTCGCTCCTGTAAACACTCCGGTTCGTTTTTTGTTTAGAAAAAGGAGATATTTTTAGATTTAATAACTTGAAAAAAATATCACTATTAATTTCTTCGCGCCGACAAAAATCAAACATATTTCCTTCAAAAATAGGCGATGATTTGATGGCTTCCGACAGTATTTTGTTTTGCCTTCTGACAATAACCATAACATCTCTTTCCTCATCTTCCAAAACCATTTCCAGCGCTTGTCGGGCCAAATCAACGGCCTGCGACGCGTCAGAAACGCTAGACAGGCGATTTAATATTTTATTCAATTTATTGCTTTGATCGCCAACCTGATCATCCAAATACGCGAAATCTTCAAAGTCATCATTTGATTCATCAGAAACAGACTGACGCTCTTGCTCTTCCAGATTGCCAGTCAAATCATTCATCTGGCGATTTATGGTTTGCAAATCATTCGTTGCCAAAATTTGATGCCAGCGCTTCAATTTTTCCCTCCCATTTTGACCTTCAAAACGCAAGTTATCATAAAGATCGCGTAAAAACAATCTTACAAACTGTTTCGCTTCCAAAGGCTTCTTGGCTTCTTGGCTATTTTCTCGCGCCTGGATGGCAAATTCTCCTTCAAATCGTTTGGACATACACCATTTGTTAAATGTTTTAATTATTTTTCAAAGTTGTTATCGGCCGGCATTGGGTAATATAAAATTTGTTGTTAGCCATGGCCCATTCAATATCGCAGGGATAACCGTAGCGCTTTTCTATTTTAACACACAATTCAGCCAATTCAATAATCTGCCGGCCGGTCATCTTTTGTTGACCGCCCTGGGATTCGGACAGTTCCACCCATTGATTGGGGTCGGGAGGGATAATAAAACCGGGACTAAGACTGGCTGGACGGGATGATTTTACGAGTCGGCGGATAAGTTTTTTGGATTGGATCGCGACATTGATGTCGTTGACGCTCATGTCGGTTTTATCCACCACATAACTGTCCGGCGTAATCTGCCCGCCCACAATAGCTTCGCCCAGCCCCAGACCGGCTTCAATTATCAAACTGTTTTTATCTTCAGTCACCGGATGAACCGTAAAACAAATGCCTGAAACATCAGACTGAATCATGGCTTGGACCACCACGGCCACGGACACGGCGCTGTCCATCATTTTCTTTTCATGACGGTAAAATATGGCGCGAGGAGTAAACAGCGAAGACCAGCATTTTTTGATGTTGTCCGTTAGACAAGCGCGGTCGGTGTTGAGAAATGTTTCCAGTTCTCCGGCCCAGCTGGCGACATTGCTGTCTTCGGCCGTGGCGCTGGAGCGGACAGCCACCAAAGGAACATTGAGGCGATCAAATGCTTGCAATATCTCGTCAGCCTGTTTAACGGGCAAGGGCGTGTCATGAAAGCAATCGCGCAGAATGACACTGGTTTTTTCTATGCTGTTGACATCGTCTATGTTGACTTGAGACAATCTGGCTTTAATCTCGCCAGCCAAACCGGAAGATGAAATATATTCATCAAATCCTGACGCCAAAACCACAAACCCATCAGGGACAGGTATGTTGGCTGACATCATCTCGCCCAAAGAAGCGCCTTTGCCTCCGGCTTGGGGAGTGGATTGGTTGGTTAGTTGTGAGAGGGGGGTGAGGGATGTGGTGGGCATGGGGTTAAAATATTTTAAGATTTTAAAATAATTTTTCCAACATTTGCGTCTACTATAACAGAATCATTATCTTTCAAAATATGACTAGCAATTTTTGTTCCCACAACACAAGGCTTCTTAAATTCCCTGGACAAGATAGCGGCGTGGGAAGTCATACCGCCTTCATCCGTAACTATTGCCGCGCATTTTTTCATTGCATAATAATACTCCGGATGTGTTGAAACCGCGACTATAATGCTGTTTTTATTTATTTTATTTAAATTTACAGAATGCCTCACTATTACCACTTTACCATCAACCACTCCTTTTGAAACACCCATACCTTTAATATTTTTATTTTGGTTAGTAAAAAAATTCAATCTTTTCTCATTAGGTATTAATTCCATTCCGTTTTTTAATGATAATAAACCGAAACCGCTTTTAATGCGCTCAAAAATTTTTTTATTTTTTACTTCTTTGCCAAATAATAAATAGGATCTTATTTCATCAGGAGTCAAATAATTAACGCTTTTTAAGCTGATAGACATCTTTTTTGACAAAAAATTTAAGAAGTCTTTTGCATAATAACCGGTTTGTCTGCGCTTATCGTCTCTGTAATCCTTATAAAAAATCAGTTTATTTATCACCAAAGCCCGATCCTTTCCTTTGTAATTATCCAAAAAAATACAAAAGTTATTAAAATTTTTCTTTCTTTTTTTATATTCTGAGTTAATTTTTTTCTTTTTTATTTTTAAAAAATTTACATTAAAACGATTTAAATTGCTTAATTCTTTTCTAAAAAATTCTTCATTATAACAGCCATCTTTAATATCATAACACGGTATCCAGCAAAATTTAATATGAAGCAAGCTCACCGCATCGTTAAAACTTATCTTATTTTCTTTTACTTTTATCGCCAAATCTAATAGATGCAGTTCCTTCTTTAAATTTGAACTCATTTTAATGGATGTTGTCGCAAGATCGAAAAACTTATATAATTCGTCTTCATTATTAAAAATTTGTTTTAAATACGCAAAAAAATTATCAGACACTATCGATTCAATCACAAAATAAAAATAAGTTCCCACCTGCCAATACAAATATTTCCCATACCACTCATCCCACAAATCTACCAGCTCTTTCCTACTCAACTTCTCCAATTTTCTTTTCTTCATCCCCCTATTAAACTCCAAAAACTCATTCATCCACCCAAACAACAATTTGGCATACTTTTCAAATGTATCATAATCCTTACAGGCCTTTTTGTAAATCTTTTCTTGCATTTGTTTTAATTCCCTCTTGTCATGATAAAACTCTGTCATCCCGTCACCGGCCGGCAGAGCCAAACAGTGATCAAACCTAACTCCAAACTCCTTTTCCCACCAATCCAGCCGGTTGGCATCCATATACACCCAGAACCGCAAAAGGCTGAAATCCCTGGTCCAAAACTTTTCCCATTGAATTTTTCTTATATTCTTGCCCATAAAATATTATGGCTGTTTTTCACTAGGATTAAATTATTTCAAATCAAGATAATATTTTCTAGTTTTTTCAGCCAACTTTTCTATAGCATATCTTAGCATAACTCTGGGCATTTGTCTTATATGTTGGTTAAGGAATTTTTTTAAACGCGCTTGGTCCCTGTTGCCGACTTCGCGCAACATCCAACCGACTGCCTTATGCGTCAAATCGTGATTATCTTTGAGCAATATTTCGGCCAGAGCCACCGTATCATCAAACTGATTGAGGCGTATCAGAGCCAAAGTGGCAATAATGCTGATGCGTTTCTCCCACAAATTTTTGGATTTGGCCAGTCGGTAGAGTATTTTGCGATCGGTTTTGTCCCGCAAATAGTCGCCCAAAATATGTTGGGCGGAACTGTCCACCAGATCCCAATTATTGATATTTTTGGTATTTTTGAGATAGAAACCAACCAATTTTTTGCGTCTGACCATGTCTCTTTTTGCTTGTTGGTATTGATTGACCAAAATAAAGATAGCCGTCAGGCGGTATTCATGGATATTGCTATTCAGCAGTTTTTGTAAATCAGCCGAGCTCAAATCAGCATATTTGGCCGCGATTTTTCTCTGGTTCGGAACGATTACGCCGATAAATTTGTCCCCTTCTCCATACTGGCCTTTGCCGGTTTTAAAAAACCTTTGCGCGCCGACAATACGGGAACTATCGGATAGTTTTTTGAGATCGGATTGAACCTGGTGAATCATAAAGATTTTTTATTAAGCCAAACCATAAAATTCCATTAGCTCTTTTGGAGTTAAATTCGTTTTCAAAACTTTGTTTTTTAAAATCTTAAAATCATCATCAAAATATATCTTCTGCAAATTATGCCCGTCATAAATAACTATCTGTCTGTTTCTTGATTTATCAAACAACTTGTCAGTCATAGCCGGTAAAGAATGTTCCAAAACTGAAGAAACATAATCATTCTTTTTAATTTCTTTTGGCGGTTCAACAAATCCATAAAAAGGCACTATCAGTCTGTCTTGCGGGTAATTTTTGACTTTTTGCCCGGATTTTTCAGCGCGCAAAGGCAAAACATTATACAAAACAAAAGGATTAATGGCCGAACCAATATGTCTGTCAAGACCTATTTCGCCATATTCTTTTTTATAAGCTTCCAAGCCCACCGGCAGCCACTCGTTTTCTTTTTCTTCCAAAAATAATTTATATCGGCCGGCTTGTTGTTCCACCGCTCGCGAATAATAATATATTATTTTTTCAATTGAATCTTTTGATCCCGGTTCGTCCGCGCTTTTGGCAAAATTTAAAACCGCGTAATACGTATTGTGCCTTAAATTTTGTAATGTCAACATCAATCTCGCCCGGCTGTCTGGCGATGTTGTTTTTTTAAACACTATAGGCATAATATTTTTAACTAATTCTAGCGCCTTTTCGTGCGCTTCTTGGATCGCCTTTTTAACATATTCATCGCGTCGGTTTTGAGCGTTGCCGTCAAATTTTTTTTGTAAAATTCTAATGGTTTTGTTTAAAGGATATTTAAATGTATAGTTATTTCCAGCTTGATCAAATATGAGTTGAATCAATTGATCATCCAATCCGATATTTTCTATATCTGCCTGTTCTAAAGGCTGCCGGCGAGCCAAATACGGCTCCAAAAATTCTTTAGTTCTAGGCGATAGGCTTACTCTTGCCAACTGTTTTCTCAATGGTGTGGCGGCTAAATACCGCTTAAAAGTTTCTTCACTGCCTTTGGGGATTGATGTGGTAATATTAAAATCCACGCCATATTTTTGTTTAATATGTTGCGCCAATAAATCAATATCATCATAATCCATCGGATCATTGGCATCAAAAACAAAAGGTATGGTAATTGATTCGTTGTCTTCGTTGGGCAAACCATTAATTTCGCAATATTCATCAAAAAAATATTTAGCCTGTTCCAACGGCATTTTTATCAAATGCTCTCGACGACGCGTTGGCGCGTCCGCTCCGCAATGTTTACACCCGCCACAACAACCAAACACCGGACTGCAAATCATTGTGTTTAATACCGCGAATTTTCTGGCGTATTGGTCATCAATTCCGCTCAAAGCAAACGGCGTTTTATATTCCGGTTCTTGCTCGTCATATTCTTCTTTCCGAGCGTTTAACTGTTCCACGATAGCTTGGGATAAATCTCTGTATTCTTTCTTCAATTCTTTGTCAGCGCCAGCTTCAGCGATAATATACCTCTCCAACATCGCCCACATGGCCAATTTTTGAATGGGATAATTATGCTGTCCGCTTTTGATGGCCTCGGCATTATCCAATGCTTCGTGAATCATAACTTCAAAAGAATATGGATCTCTATCCGGCTGGCGGATTTCTGGCGCTTCTATATATTGTCTGCCTTCAGTAGTCATATTTTTTAATTATTTTATCAACATGGCATCGCCAAAACTGTAAAAACGATATTTATGCTCCACCGCTCGGGCATAACAGTCCAATATGAATTGCCGATCGCTTGCGAAAGCCGACACCAGCATCAGCAAAGTGGATTTGGGCAAATGAAAATTGGTGATCAAACCGTCAATTATTTTAAATTTAAAACCGGGCGTGATAAAAATATTTACATCGCCGGTATATGGGACAATTCTGTTTTTTTGCTCGACCAGACCCTCCAGAGTTCTCACTGTGGTTGTGCCCACCGCGACCACCCGCCGGCCTTCGTCTTTGGCCTGATTGATTTTGTCGGCATTAGATGCCGTGATTTCCACATACTCGCTATGCATTTTATGATCTTTTATTTTTTCCGTCTTAACCGGCAAAAAAGTCCCCAACCCCACATGCAAAGTTATTTCCGCGAACTGAACGCCTTTGTTTTTGAGAGCCTCAATCAATTCGGGCGTAAAATGAAATCCGGCCGTGGGCGCGGCCACCGAGCCTTCGGCTTTGGCGTAAACCGTTTGATAACGCTCGGATAATTCATCGGGCGCCAAATCAGGCCGATTAATATATGGCGGTGTAGGCACGCTGCCGTATTGATTGGCTTTGGCGCGCACGATCGCGTCGTCTATAATTTCAACGCCATCATTAAATTGCGCCAAAATGACGCCGTCGTCTTCTTTGGCCATTATTTCACAACTAAAATCCTCGGCAAAGACAACTTTCATGCCCAACCGCAATTTGCGTCCGGGTTTGGCCAAAACTTTCCATACTCCCTTGTTTTCCATGGGCCGAACCAAAAATATTTCCACTTGTGAAGGCGCGTTTAAAATACGGTCGGTAAGCTGTAAATGTTTTTCTTGCCAATCGTCAATATTGTCTGATTTTTCATCCAACATAATTGTTCCCGTCAAACGAGCTTTAAAAACTTTGGAATTGTTCCACACCAACAAATCGCCTTCAGACAAATAATTGACAATGTCTTTGAATTGTTTGTGCTGAATTTGTCGCGCTCTTTTATCCACTATCATCAATCTTGAATTATCACGTGGACTGATCGGCGTCTGGGCGATTAATTCTTTGGACAAATTATAGTCAAAATCGGATGTAAACATAATTTAGCGCAAATATTTATACACATTGCTATTGTGTTCTTCCAATGTGCTCGCGTAATACATTTTCCCGTCCGCGCCGGTCATAAAATACCAATAATTATTAGTCTTGGGGTAAATAACCGCTTTGATGGCGTTAAGTCCGGGGTTGCCGATCGGACCGAGGGGCAAACCTGGATATTTGTATGTATTATACAATGAATCAACTTGCTGGTCTTCGGCCGAGACAGCCGGATCATTTTTGCCTGTTATATAATTGACTGTGGCGCAAGATTGCAAAGCCCAGTCCTGCTTTTCTCTTCGCCAAAATATATCAGCCACCATTTGCATATCAGTCAGCGTATTGGCTTCTTTCTCCACTACCGAAGCCATGGTCAAAACTTCATAAACAGTCTTGCCTTGGCGTTTGATCTCGGCGCGCATTTCAGTCGTTATTTTATTTTCCAAATTGGTAAAAATCTTTTGCAAAACTTCGCTTAATTTGGCATCGGCGTAAACGCGGTAAGTGTCAGGGAAAATATATCCTTCATAAGAAACCCCGCTAGATTTGTCTTTGAGAAGCGCAAAACTGTCTTGACCATTATTATCAAGATAATTAAGACGGGGAGCGACTTTTTTGTTGGCCAGATAATTGTAAGCCGGTTGTCCGAGTATCGCGTATAGCTCGTTTTCATTTTTTATCAAGCCTCTTTTTTCCCAGTCCGTTGCGATCTGGCGCAGATTCCAGCCTTCTATGATAGTAATGTCAATTTCTTGTCGGCTGGCCGGTGGCGTCGGCGGTGGCTGATTATGTCCGCGCTTAAAATATATGGCCAGCGTCACTAGCGCGAAAATGAGTATAATTATTATCTTAAATTTTTTCATAAAATCATTATAAATCTTGAATTGGAGTTTCATTTAACAATTGCGTGTGTAAATCATAAGATCTAGCGCAAAGTCTCGCGAACCTAAAATCCGTAACCCCACTAACATATTCAGTTAGTTCGTCTCTATCAGCTGATTTTTGACTGGATGTAAAAATCCCTTCATCATTAATTTTTTTAAGGTTGCTTATATCCACCAACCAACGTTTTAAATCACCATCATTATCTTGAGTAAAAAGCCACAGATAATCAACCGGATGACTTACGCCACTTTGAGTATGCCCGCAAGCCAGACCTAAATGATGTATTTTGGCCAAATCAGCAAACATGCCTCGCGTAAGTCTCATTAAATTACCCAGATCTTCTTTTTCTACATTATTTATAACACCATCAAAATTTAAGACTTTTTTTATTTTTGAATATTGCGGTAGCAAAGCGGTCATAATTACATATGGCGGTTTTAAAGAAGTTTCTGATTTCGTTATTTTTTGCCACCAAGTTTTTTCGTCCGGGCTTATTAAACCTTTTTCCGTTAAAACCGACTTAACCATAGGCAAAACCGGCAACTTCTCTCGACGAAAAATTTCAGCATAACGGCTGGTAAAAATACATTTTTCTTTTTGCTCTTCCAAGCTATGAATCTTTCCAAAAAACTTTTTAATCACCACCCAGCCTTCGCGCTTATCTTTCATCTCTACTCGCGCGGAATATACCATACCTTCTTGACCATGATCAAATTTCTTAAGGCTAATAAATCTTTTAATATCCAAAAAATTAAACTCCCTGCCGGTCGGCTCGTCTTCTACCTCTCCGGTGGGATTGAAATTTCTTCCTAATTCAGTTTTTCTTGGCATAAATTAAACTTTAAATTCTCTCTGCGCCAATTCATATTTGGCGATTGTGTCGGTCGGAAACCATTGCCCCAAATGCCGGTAAGCCCCGATCCGGCCTTGAACGGCCAACGACTCTAAACATTGTTTTTCTATGGAAGATACTCCTTCGGGCAAAATATCCAAAGCAATTTTTTTTATTACAAACACGCCGGCATTGATCAGTTTGCTCGGCGACTGATCGCGCGCCGGTTTTTCCACAAATCCGATTATTTTATCTTTGTCCAAAACCGCTACGCCAAAATTTTCCACATCATCGCGAGGGGTCAAGGTCATGGTAATCCAACAATCCGACTGGTGATGAACGGCTCGCAAAACGCCAATATCCACATCAGATAAATTATCTCCCCAAACCAAAACAAACTCGTCGCCGGCATTGGTGGCCGCCTGTCTGACTGCTCCGCCCGTGCCCAGCGGTGTTTTTTCAAGAGAATATTCCAGTTTGACGCCAAATTTGGAGCCATCGCCAAAATATTCTTTAATTTTGTCGGCATGATAGCTAATGCCCAGTATTATTTCCCTAAAGCCGTATTTAGCCAGATTTTCCACAGCATACTGCATAATCGGTTTGCCCTGGACAGGCAAAAGCGGTTTGGGAATTGTGTCAGTTAGCGGACGCAAGCGCGTGCCGAGTCCGCCGGCAAGAATTATGGCTTTCATATTGAGATATTTTAGCAATTATCTCAATATTTGGCAATCTTTTACCTAAAAATAAAAATACTTGAAAAATTATCTAATATAGTATAGTATATGCTTCAAATAAAGTAGATTAAAAATTGTCAATTTTTTAAAATAATGATATAATTGAACTATTGAAGTAAGTATTAAAATATACTATTTAATAGTTCTATTATGACTAGATTCGCCGACAAAAATAAAGCAATTTTATTGCGAAAAAAAGGAATGAGCTATAGTCAAATAAAAGAAGAATTAAAGGTTGGCAAAAGTACACTCAGTTATTGGCTAAGAGAAATGCCACTAACAAAAGAAAGAATAAAAGAATTAAAAGATAAAAATGAAATAAGGATAGAAAAATTCAGAAATACAATGAAAAAAAAGAAAGAAAAACGATTGAATATAATTTTAAAAAAACAAAAAAAAGTAATATTTCCAATAAATAAAAGGGAATTATTTATTGCAGGTCTATTCCTTTATTGGGGTGAAGGAACCAAAAAACATAGTGCCACTCTGGGAATGACTAACACCGACCCCTCAATAATGATTTTTTTCATCAAATGGATAACGGAATGTTTCCATATACCAAGAAAAAAAATAAAAGTACAAATGCATTTATATAAGGATATGAATATACAAGAAGAGATCGTCTTTTGGTCCAAAAAAATAAAAATACCAGAGAAACAATTTACCAAGCCATATATAAAATCAAGTTATAATAAAGATATAAAACATAATAAAGGTGGTTTTGGACATGGAACTTGCAATATTAGAATTGGAAATGCCAGATTAACAGAAAAAATAATGATGAGTCTCAAAGCAATTAGTGAATAAACAACATGCGCCCATAGCTCAGGGGTTAGAGCGAACGGCTTATAACCGTTAGGTCGATGGTTCAAATCCATCTGGGCGCACCAAAAATATGCCAATCAAAAACACAATCATCGTCTTACCTCAATTCCACAAGCAAAGATTGGATATTTTTTTGTCTGTTCAACTCAAAACAAGTCGCTCGCAAGCGCAAAAAATAATCAAAGCCGGACAAGTATTAATCAATAACAAATCACCAAAAAAAGCCGGCGACCAATTAAACCAAAATGATGAAATCCAAATATTGGCGTTTGCTCCCAGTGTCTCTGTTGTCAAAAAACCATTTTGCCGGCCAAAAGAAATCAAGCCGACCACGCCAAATAAAATACCAAAAATTAAAATAATCGCTCAAGAAAAAGATTATTTAATAGTGGCTAAGCCAGCCGGTCTGCTTACTCATCCCACAATAGCGGATGAATCTCAAACTCTGTCCAAAATTTTAGCCAAAAAATTTCCCAAAATTAAAAAGGTTGGCGAAGATCCCGCTCGTCCCGGAATTGTTCATCGTTTGGACAAAGACGCGTCCGGCTTGATGGTGGTGGCGGTCACGCCCAAAATGTTCAAACATCTCAAAACCCAATTTAAAAACCGAACTGTGCTCAAAGAATATCTGGTTTTGGTTCATGGCCAAGTCAAATCTGATGAAGGCAAAATAGATTTTCCGCTCACGCGATCCAAAACCTCCGAGCGTATGGCCGCTTGGCCCAGCCATCAAAAACAAGCTGATGATTTTGTCGGCCGACCGGCTCTGACTGAATTTTGGGTGGAAAAAAGATATCTTAATTTCACTCTTTTACGCGTCAAAATACATACCGGCCGTATGCATCAAATCCGCGCTCATATGTTAGCCTATAATCACCCGGTCGTCGGCGATCAGCTTTATTTCCAAAAAAAGCAAAAAAGAACTTGGGATGAAAAATGCGGCCGGCTGTTCTTGCACTGTGTTAAACTGGGTTTGGTTGATTTGTCCGGCCAAACGCGCGAATATTCCCTTGAACTGCCCTTGGCTTTGAAAAATTTTTTAAAAAAATTAACCTAATATGCGTCCCGTTATTATCATTTGCGGGCCGGCCGGAGTCGGCAAAACCACTGTGGCCAAAGCTTTGCTCAAGACTTTTCCTTCTCTGCGCGCCAGTGTTACTTTTACCACTCGCCAGCCGAGACGCAAATCCACTGAAGACAAAAAAATGTATTATGTGTCTGTGCCGGAATTTCTGCGCCGACGCGATCAAGGAGAATTTTTGGAGTGGGCGCTCGTGCATGGCGACTACTATGGCACGCACAAAGTTGAAATTCAGCGCATTTTAAAAAACCACCCCATAATTTTTAATATTGATGTCCAAGGCGCTGAACAGTTAAAAAAAATATTTGGCAAACAATGCACGACTATTTTTCTTCTGCCTCAAAATCATGAACAAATGGTTGATCATATCAAAAATCGGGGAGAAATGACCCAAGGCAGTTTTCGCGCTCGTCTCAAATCAGCGGAAATTGAACTGGCCAAAAAAAACCATTTTGACCATCAAATCATCAATGCCGAGAGTAAATTAAGCCAAACTATTGATAAAATAGCCAAAATAATCAAACCAATTTTGCTAAACAAACGCCAACCTAAACCAACCGCTAAACGCTTGAACGTTTGGCCGGCTAAAACATTGACAAAAAATCAAAAATAGGCTAAAATATCGCCACTATATAATTATCTATCAAACTCAAATATGACCGAAGCCAAGACAACAATTAAATATCGCGCCGGCATGATCGTCAAAGTTCATGAAAAAATCAAAGAAATCAACGCCAAAGGCGAAGAAAAAGAGCGCGTCCAAATTTTTGAAGGCACCATCATTGGCGCCAAACACGGAACAGAAACCGGCGCTACCATTACCGTGCGCAAAATTTCTGATGGCGTAGGCGTGGAAAAAATATTTCCGATTCATTCGCCTTCCGTGGAAAAAATTGAGGTGCTTAAACAAATGACTGTCCGACGCGCCAAGCTCAATTACTTGCGTGATCCCAAATTCAAGCGTCGTCTAACAGAAGAAAAAATCAATCCCTAAAGGATTGATTTTTTTATAAATACCGGCCGGTCAGGCTGGTTTTTAATTTGGCGATTTTATCCGGCGGGCCGTCCCCCACTATTCGTCCGCCTTTGGCTCCGCCTTGCGGTCCCAGATCAATCACCCAATCAGAATAATTAATAACATGATTATTATGTTCAATCACCAAAACAGAATTGCCTTTTTCCACCAATCGTTCCAAAACCGCCAATAGTTTTTTAATATCTTCAAAATGCAAACCCGTAGTCGGCTCATCCAATATATACAGAGTATTGCCCGTGCTGACCCGAGCCAGTTCAGTGGCTAATTTTATACGTTGAGCTTCACCGCCGGACAAGGTGGTGGCCGGCTGTCCCAGACGCAAATAACCCAGACCGACGTCGCGTAAAATGCTTAATTTCTGAGCGATTGGTTCAATATCGTTAAAAAATATAAAAGCCTCATCAGCCGTCATGTTTAAAACATCGGCGATATTGCGCGAACGATAATGGACTTCCAAAACATCCAAACTGTAGCGAGTGGCTCCGCAATCCGAACACTCCACAAAAACATCCGCCAAAAATTGCATGGGAATACGGATATAGCCTTCGCCGGCGCAAGTTTCGCATCGACCTCCACCTTTAACATTAAAGCTGAATTTGCCGGCTTTGTAATTATACATTTTAGATTCGGGCAAATTAGCATACAAATCGCGAATACCGGTAAAAATATTGGTATAAGTGGCTGGATTGGAGCGAGGCGTCCGACCGATTGGCGATTGATCAACCGCTATTACCTTGTCAATATATTCCAACCCTTTGATAGCCTGGTATGGTTCAGGATCGGTTTTGGCGCGATAAAAATGCTGTGACAAAGCTCGGCCCAAAGTATCAATCACCAAAGTGGATTTACCCGAACCGGAAACACCGGTAATGCAAACAAATTTATTTAAAGGAATTTTAACATTAATATTCTGTAAATTATTGCCTGAAGCTCTAACCACTTCCAAATATTTTGGCTTGGATTTTTTAGCATTATTTAAAATGCTTGATTGGCGCTGAATCTGCGATTGGCCATTTAAAAATTGAGCCGTAAAAGAATTTTTATGCTTTTTTATCTGGCTGATTGTGCCTTTGGCCACGATTTGTCCGCCACTAATGCCGGCCGACGGACCGACATCCACTAGATAATCAGCCTGCTTCATCATGTCTTCATCGTGTTCCACCACAATAACGGTGTTGCCCAAATCACGCAAATGCTTGAGGCTTTTGATCAATCGGCTGTTATCGCTCGGATGCAAACCGACTGATGGCTCATCCAGCACATAAATCACGCCATTAAGTCCGGTGGTCAATTGAGTGGCCAAACGCACGCGCGTTACTTCTCCGCCGGAGAGCGTGTTCATGGCGCGATCTGAAGTCAAATATCCCAAACCGACATTATCCAGGCTTTGCAATCTTTGATTAAGTTCTTTGATTATCGGCCGGGCAATATTTTTGTCTTGTCCTTTGGTTAATTTTTTTTCCAAACCGACCAGCCAACCCAACATAAACTGCGCGTCCATAACCGCGACTTTCGCGATATTACACCCATCAATTTTCACAGCCAAAGATTCTTTTTTCAATCTCTGCCCTTGGCATTGCGGACAAATGCTTTTTTTCATGTATTGTTCTATCTCTTTACGCACATAATCAGAATCAGTTTGCAGATATTTTTCAGTCAATTGATGAGCCACGCCCGTAAAAGTGGCGCGCTTGCCATTGAAATCATATACTTTTTGACCGGTGCCAAACATAATAATATCCAAAGCTTGGGATGTTAATTCTTTAACTGGCATATTTAATGAAAAACCATTTTCTTTGGCCACGGCTTCCAGCATTTCATAGCTGTTTTTTTGTCGGCCCGCCAGCCTCATGTATGGTTGAATAGCGCCTTGAGCCAAAGTCAGACGGTTGTTTGGTATAACCAAATTTGGATCAACTTCTTTGGTAATGCCAAGACCGCCACAACGCCGGCAAGCGCCTTTGGGGCTGTTAAAGCTAAAATCACGCACGCTTACGGCCGGCATGGTTAGCCCGCATTTGGGACACAAACCATGCACAGAAAAAACTTGATATTGACCGTTAGCTTGCACGCCAATCAATCCATTGCCCAAATCCAGCGCTTGTTCCGTCATCTTGGCCACATCTTGTTGGCGCGCGTCAGTAAATTGGCCGATTACTAATTCCACATCATATAATTCATCAGAAGAAAATTTGTAATCAAGTAAATCATGTATTTTACAAATTTGGCCGTTGACGCGCGCTTGAGCAAAACCGGATTTTTCAATCCGTTTCATCAGTCCGCTTTTTTTGGAATTTTGTTTTCTCAATAAAGGCGCCAAAATCGCGATTGGTTTATTTTGTTTGGCTAATCTTTTTATTTTTTCCACGATTTGTCCGGCTGTGAATGATGACAAAGGAACATCGCACTCCGTACAGTGTTGGACGCCCAAACGAGCGAAAAGCAGGCGCAAATAATCATAAATTTCAGTGGTTGTGCCCACGGTGGAACGAGGATTTTGGCTATGGCTTTTTTGGTCAATGGCAATCGTAGGTGAAAGTCCGTCTATTTTATCCACATCCGGCTTTTTGCGCGCGTCCATATATTGGCGGGCATAAGATGACAAACTTTCGG
>Ga0210057_1002577_pt1 | contig 25797 bp, 29 predicted proteins | sample CryGeyCG2114_010_2_FD_183968 | JGI IMG/M metagenome (GOLD analysis project Ga0210057, IMG submission 183968) | Groundwater microbial communities from aquifer - Crystal Geyser CG10_big_fil_rev_8/21/14_0.10 (SPAdes) (version 2) | ecosystem: Environmental > Aquatic > Deep subsurface > Groundwater ...
AAAGATATTTTGGGTTCAAAATCTCTTGCGAGAGTTGTAAACTCGAGTAAGAGGAGTTTATACCCAAAGATATTTTGGGTTCAAAATCTCTTGCGAGAGTTGTAAACTCGAGTAAGAGGAGTTTATACCCAAAGATATTTTGGGTTCAAAATCTCTTGCGAGAGTTGTAAACTCGAGTAAGAGGAGTTTATAATACCACCTGTCCAGCATAGCCCCGTCCCGTCAAACGGGACTGGTAGCCGCGCTTGACACATGGCCCCATCGTCTAGCGGTTAGGACACTGGGCTTTCATCCCAGCAACCCGGGTTCGATTCCCGGTGGGGTCACCAGTTAATACATGGCTGATTATAAATCTACAACAGAAAAAGGCGAATGTATTTTTTGCAAAATCATTAGTGGCGATATCATAACACCAGGCATCTTTTGGGAGAATGATGAATTTATGGCATTCCTTTCAACATGGCCGAACACCGAAGGTTTTACAGTCGTTGTTTCAAAAGAACATTATGGGAGTGATGTTTTGGGAATGCCTGATGATAAATTAAGTAGATTCGTTCTTGCTGCTAAAACCGTTTCAAAAAATTTGATAAGACATTTTGAAGATGTTGGAAGAGTAGGATTGATCATGGAAGGAACCGGAATTGACCATGCTCATATCAAATTGTTTCCAATGCACGGAACTGGACATATGAAAAAAGGTGAACGGAAACAATATCACAGTAAAAATGACAAATTTTTTGCAACTTACGAAGGTTATATTGCTTCAAACGATGGCCCAAAAGCTGATGAGCAAAAAATACGAAAACTTGCAGAGAAATTAAAAGAAACCAGTGCTTAGTGGACGTCGCCCGGAGTTTTGAAACGGGTTCATTTTGCTGATTAAATGACTCGAATCATCGAAGTTGAGCGTGGCCGCAAATAAGCACTTTTTTTGGTCTTGACGATAGTTATTTTTAAGAATATCCTTTTTCGAGCGGATGATTATGAGTAAACGTGAATTTTAGCAAGAGTGGTGAGGGAGCCGAAAGGCTCTTTTTTTTAAACTAAAATGGGATTGCAAGACTTTGATCCATCACAAAGAGGAGGGGCAGATTTGCTTAACCACTCTGCCGAACAATTAAACGGTAGCCTGAAAGAAAAAGATATATTATCCGTCCGACAATTTGACACAGCCACGCTGGATCATGTTTTTAGCTGGAGTGTTGAAATGACGGCAATACCAAGGGAGGGCTATAAAGCGGATTTCCTGAGCGGTAAGACACTTGCAAATTTGTTTTATGAGCCCTCCACCAGAACCTCATCTTCTTTTGATGTGGCGATGCAAAACCTAGGCGGAAGGGTTGTCTCAATTAATGGAGTAGAGTATTCATCCGTCGTCAAGGGGGAAGATTTGGAGGATACCGTGCGAACGCTGGAACAATATGCCCAAGTCATAGTTCTACGACATCCCGAAAGGGGCTCTGCCGCAGTAGCAGCGGAGGCCGCCTCAATACCGATAATAAATGCGGGAGACGGCGTGGGAGAGCATCCAACTCAGGCACTGCTTGATTACGTAACGGTTCGGAAAGAACAAGGAGGGGTGGATGGACTTACGGTTACCATGCTTGGAGATTTGAAGAATGGGCGGACCGTCCATTCTTTGGCAAGACTTCTATCTTTATATGATGTTAGGCTAAATTATGTGTCGCCCGAAATTTTGAGAATGCCCGCAGAAATAGTTAATGAACTCTCAACCAAGGGAGTGCCGCAGTCAGAACATGAAAACTTAGCGGAGGTATTGCCTGAAACCGACGTGCTTTATGTTACGCGAGTCCAAAAGGAAAGATTTGAAAACCGCGCCGTTTACGAAAAAGTAAAAGGGCTTTACATGATTACGCCCGAAACACTGCGGGCCGGAAAAGAAACGCTTACAATAATGCATCCGTTTCCGAGAACTGGAGAAATTGCAAAAAGTGTGGACAGTGATCCCCGCGCGGCATATTTCAGGCAGATGAGAAATGGGCTTTACGTAAGAATGGTTTTGCTTGCGGGTGTCTTGGGAAGCCTGCCAACGTAAAAATGACTCATGCCTGAAAGAATAATTCAACTTGATAAAAGTGTAATAGTTGCAGCAGATGTGGAAGCGGCAAGGCTTTCCAAATTAGTTGAACAAACCTGTTTAGTTGAAGGAATTGGGGGATATAAAATCGGATTAACTCTCGCCTTGGAAGATGGATTGCCTCGAATAGTTGAACAAGTAAAAAACACAAAAGATTATCCGGGATTACCCGTTATTTACGATCACCAGAAAGCAGGCAATGACATTCCTGCCATGGGGACTCAATTTGCAAAGGTTTGTAAGAACTCAGGCGTTGACGCTATTATCCTTTTCCCGTTTGGCGGTGCAAAAACTGAAAGAGACTGGATACATGCCGCCCAAGATCAAGGCTTGGGGGTGCTAGTGGGGGCACATATGACGCAACTCGAATTCTTGTATAGTGAGGGCGGTTTTATTGCTGACGACGCCCCTCAGGAGATATTTACCATTGCGGCGCAAGAAGGCGTAGAAGATTTTGTCGTTCCGGGAAATAACATCGAATACGTCCAAAAATATACTAACCTGCTTGACACCATGCTTGATCCGGGAAATTTTACCCTTTATGCCCCCGGTTTCAAAACTCAAGGTGGCGAAATATCAGACTTTGCAAATGCGGCGGGAGACAGGTGGCACACCATAGTGGGCAGCACGATATACAATGCAGTTAACATGCGGGAGGCGGCAGAACAAATGATTAAACAGATAAAGTAAGTTTGATTATGACTGTAGATAGATTGAAAGATGTTGAACACCCTGAGGGCTTAACCAATACCCAAGAAGTCCTATTGTCACAACTTTTTGAGATACGGGCAATTAAATTTGGTGCTTTTAAACTAAAACTTCACGATGCCCGTCCCGAAGCTCCTCTTTCCCCTATTTATATAGATTTAAGAATGCTTCGAAGATTTCCTGAAGCAAAAGCTATTGCGGTTGAAGCTTACCGGGAAATGACTGCTCCCTTACGGTTTGACCTTTTGGCGGACATTCCAACCGCCGCGACACCATTAGTATCTTCTTTGTCTGACAGGTTGAAAGTTGGAATGATAACTCCCAGAACCGACTCAAAAAAACATGGAACAGGAGCCAAAATAGATGGACTTTCGGACACAGACAAGGGAAAAGTTGTGCTACTGATAGACGATTTGATTACTGGAGGGGACTCCAAGTTAGACGCCATAAACATTCTTATTCAAAACGGTTTAGTGGTAAAAGATGTTGTTGTATTAGTAGATCGAGGCCAGGGAGGGAAAGAGCAACTGGAAAAAGGAGGTTTCACTCTACATTCAGCAATGTCAATGCAGCAAATGTTGGATTTCTACACAAGGGTTGGTCAAATAAGTATCGCGGACCGAACTAAAATTGACGAAGGGTTAGAAAGTTTAAATGAGAACTGAACGAGTAGCACTTCCCGGCTTAATTGATCCCCACGTTCATCTCCGTGAGCCCGGTGCCACGAAAAAGGAAGATTTTGAAACTGGATCTAAGGCCGCGATTGCCGGAGGGTTTACAACAGTTTTTGATATGCCCAATAATCCTGAAGCTACAACTGCTCCGGAAGCATTACAAAGAAAAATTCGGTTAGCGGGGAACAGAATTTATTGCGATGTGGGATTTTATTTTGGTGCAACCGCGTCGGGTACCAAGCATTTTGAAAAAGTAAAAGACCAAGTATTTGGACTTAAAGTTTACATGAATCATACGACTGGCACTCTCTTGATGGAGGATCCAAATGAACTACAATTCGTTTTTTCAAACTGGCCAAAGGAAAAACCCATTATAGTACACGCAGAAGGACAGACCCTGGAAAAAGCAATTGGCTTGGCTGGGCTTAATGAAAGAAGGCTGCATGTTGCCCATCTTGCAACCAAGGAAGATTTAGAAATGGTAAGAAGGGCAAAGGAGGAAGGCCGGCCCGTAACCTGTGAAGTAACTCCGCATCACCTTTTTTTAACCCAAGCTGACGCGGATGAATTGGGGCCTTTTGGGTTAATGAAACCTTCGTTGAAGAGAGAAAGTGACAGATTTGCTCTTTGGAAAGGCTTGGAAGCAGGAGTTATTGATATGATAGCAACGGATCACGCGCCTCATACAATAGAAGATAAAAAATCAGAAAATCCACCCCTCGGCGTGCCCGGTTTGGAAACCGCTTTGCCGCTTCTTTTGACTGCGGTGGCTGAAAACAAATTAACTCTTGAGAAAGTTATTGAGCTGACTTCCACGAATCCCCGAAAAATTTTCGCTTTACCGATTGTGCCTGAAACTTATACTGAAGTAGACTTGAAAGAAAGCTATCTGATTAGCTCTTCCAATCTTAAGACCAAATGCGGCTGGACACCATTTAATGGAATGCGTGTGACGGGGAAAGTTATTAAAGTTGTTTTGAGGGGAAAAATAGTTTTTAATGGCGAAAATATTATCGGAATGCCAAGCGGAAAGGTTGTTTATGCCGGAGATTTACAAAAACACAATTAGTCCATTTCTTCACAAACAGGATTCTGAAACATGGCACATAAAAGCAAGAGAAGCTTTTCATCTAGCAGAAGCAAGTCCCCTGACCTTGTGGCTTCTTGAAAAGATTGCTACGTATAAAAGCGAGAGATTATACGATAAGCGACTGAGTGTTGTAGTCGGAGGTGTGGAATTTGATAATCCTTTGGTTGTTGGCGCCGGGTGGGATAAATATGGCAGGGCCGTAAGGGGCCTACACAGACTTGGGTTTGCAGGAGTAGAAGTTGGATCGGTTTTGGCTTATCCACAGGAAGGCAATCCCAAACCAAGACAGTGGATGCTTGCCCCGGGAGTTGCCATGAACAGACTGGGTTTTAATAGTCCCGGAGCTGAAGTGGTTGCAAGGAATCTTAGAAGATATAAGCGAGACGGAATACCAGTGGGGATAAGTATTGGAAAAAACAAAGATGTCCCGGACACAGACGCCGCTAAAGTCTACGCTCTCGTTGCTGAAATACTCTACGACTACGCTTCCTATTTTGCAATAAACGTTTCATCGCCGAATACCCCGGGGTTAAGGAGGCTGCAAGATAAAGAGCCTCTAAAGGATATCGTTCTAGCGGTAAATAATGTCATGAACTCAAAAGGTGAAAGAAAGCCGCTTTTCGTTAAGATTGCCCCGGATTTAACCGAGACTGCTGTTGATGATGTAATAGAAGTTGTTTCGGATTATGGTTTGACGGGAATTATTGCAACAAATGCCACGAATAGAGGGGATCTTAAAATAAAGTACGGACGAAAGGCTGAGGAAATGGGAGGAATTTCCGGTGACGCTGAAGAATATAGAAAAATGGCAACAGAGAAAATAGCTCACATAAGAAAAGTGGCCGGAGATAGTTTAGAAATAATTGGGGTTGGGGGTGTTAAGGACACAGCCACCGCTCTTGAGAAAATAAAATCAGGAGCAAGGCTTATACAAGTTGTTACAGCCATAAGAGGCGAGGGCACCTTCTTGCCGGGCAAAATCAACAGGGGACTTGTTGAGTACATGCAACAAGAGGGAGTTGGTGACATAAATGAACTTGTCGGATCGGGTGTCAAGCAGATATAAATTGCGGAGGGGCAAGGTGGGAGCGTGATTTTGCGCTTTTTCTTACCACAGGCCATTTTGTGAGCGCAACGGACAGGGCGTCATCAAGCTTTCTGGCGTAAACAAAGCTAATCCCGTCTTTTCTGATGTTTTTCGGAACCTCCTCCAAGTCCTTCTTATTTCCTCTGGGCAAAATTATTGTCTTAAGCCCCGCCCTGTGCCCGGCGATAGTTTTTTCTTTGACTCCGCCTATTTCAAGCACATCCCCCCTCAAAGTAATCTCTCCTGTCATCCCAACCTCCCGTTTAGTCGGCACTCCGGTAAGAGCAGAAACGAGGGCCGTTGCCATGGCAACCCCGGCCGATGGGCCGTCTTTTGGAATTGCCCCCTCGGGGACATGGATATGAACGTCAATGTTTTTGCCAAAATCTTCCCTTAAGCCAAGCTCATTCCAATGCGACTTTGTCCAGGTGAACGCGGCTCTCGCGGACTCTTTCATAATGTCACCGAGCTGGCCCGTAAGCAGGAGCTTTCCTTTCCCCGGCATGAGCGCGACCTCAATAAATATTATGTCGCCTCCTGTGGCTGTAAACGCCAGTCCCGTGGACACTCCCACCTCGTCGCTTTTCCCCGCAATTTGCGAGTGATATCTTCTCGGTCCGAGATATTTTGCCACCATTTTTGTCGTGATTTTCTTGGGTACCGATTTCCTCTCAGCGGCGGAGCGCGCAATTTTCCTTGCAACTTTTGCCAAGCTCCTCTCAAGCTCCCGCACGCCCGCCTCTCTCGTATAGTTTTTAATTATCTTTTGAAGAGCTTTGTCGGAAATTGGGATTTTCTTTCCGCCCAGCCCGTTTACTTTGAGCTGTTTCTCCCAAAGGTAACGTTTTGCAATTCCAAGCTTCTCATCTTCAATGTAGCCGGAAAATGGAATTATCTCCATTCTGTCACGCAACGGAACGGGCACCGTGTCTAATATGTTGGCTGTGCAAATGAAAGTAACTTCACTCAAGTCGTAGGAAACGCCCAAATAGTGATCGGAGAACTCTCTGTTCTGCTCCGGATCCAGTATTTCAAGGAGAGCGCTTGAAGGGTCACCCCTGTAGTCCACCCCAAGTTTGTCTATCTCATCCAACATAAATACGGGGTTTTTTGTCCCTGCGTTTTTTATGCTCTGAATAATGCGCCCCGGCATTGCCCCTATATAAGTCCGCCTGTGACCCCTTATTTCCGCCTCATCCCTCACCCCTCCAAGAGACATTCTGACAAACTCCCTGCCCAGCGCGCTTGCAATGGACTTTCCAATTGACGTCTTTCCCACGCCCGGAGGGCCTACAAAACACAAAATTGTAGGGTGATCAATGTCGTCGCCTTTTTTGTTTTTCTTGTATTTTGCCTTTTTAGCATTCATACTTTTCAACTGGAGAACCGAAAGATATTCGATAACCCTTTCTTTCACTTTCTCAAGACCGTAGTGATCTTCTTCAAGAATTTTGGAAGCTTTGGCAATTGATATGTTTGATTTTGAACGCACCGACCAGGGAATCTCGGTAAGCCAATCGAGGTAGTTTCTAATATAGCCGCTTTCGGGATTATTTGAAGTGAGCTTACTCAGCCGTTTCAGTTCCTTGTTGGCTTTACTGCGGACATCCGGGGGCATTTTCGCTTTCTTTATCTTTTGCCTATACTCGCCAATTTCGTCATCCGGCTCTTCGTCATCTCCCCCTTCGCCAAGCTCTTTTTCAATGGTACGTTTTTTTTCTCTGAGCATGGCCTTTCGCATTTGATCCTCAAAACGTTTTTGTGTCTTCATCGAAATCACCCTTTCCAAATCAAGAACATTGACCTCGCTTGCTACATAACTATTCACTTTCTTCAGCCTTTCGAGAACGGAGTCTGTTTCAAGCAGGCGCTGCTTGTCCGCCGTTTTTATTTCCAGCAAATGCGCCACAGAATCCACGAGCTCCACGGGGGAAGTTTGCCGGGACAGAATCTTCATAACCGTGGTTATCTCGGCATGTTTGCCCAAGTCAACCGCTTTCTTAAAAAGGTCCACCACATTTTTACTAAGCGCCTCGACTTCCGGCCCGGACACTTCTTGCTCGGGGATCTCACGGATTTTACCAACCAAATGCGGCTCTTGGGCAATTATCTCCAAGAGCTCCACGCGCGCGTGTCCGCGCACGACCGTGTGAATTTCTCCCTCACTGGACATCATCTGAGTTATCGTGGCAATTGTCCCGACTCGGAAAACATCATCTCCGCCGGGATCTTCAATTCTGCCGTTTTTTTGAGTGAAAACAGCGATAACACGATTTTCTTGAAAAGAAGAATTCAGAGCGGAAACCGACCGAGGCCTCGCAAACGAGAGGATAGAGTCCACATTTGGAAACATTACCGTCCCGCGAACGGGGACGATTGGAACTGTTTTTATAAGTTGCGCCGATTCTCTCATAATTGCAATGTTAGCAGTCTATTACGACAACTGCCAAGTGTCAAGCGTTTCTCCAGTGTGCATTAATTATACCAGGAATAATATTGTTAGTAACCCCGCCACTATAGCGTAGAGGCCGAAATACTTAAAAACCCTTTCAACCAGTATTCTGATGACCACTTTTATTGCTATTATTCCGCTCACAAAAGCGGCCGCAAATCCGAAAAGATAGACATCCACCGAGCCAAGAGAAATCTCCGCCTGCGAAAGTTCCAGAAAATTGGCGCCCAGAACCACGGGAACGGATAAAAGAAAAGAGAATTCGGCAGCAGCCTTTCTGTCTATTCCCATCGAAGTGCCTGCAAATATTGTCGAGCCTGAACGCGAAATCCCCGGAATTATAGCAAAAGCCTGCGCCAGACCAATAAAAAGCGAGTCCACCGCCGATACCCTTTCCCGCCTTGTATGAGCCTTGTCTGCCATAAAGTTCATAACTCCGGTCACAATAAGGGCAAGTCCCACGACCGCCATGCTCTCAAACAAACCCTCTATCGCCCCGCGAAACAAAAGGCCTACTGCCGCCGCCGGAATGGAACCTATCACTATCGGGTAGAGATACTCTCTTTTTGCTTCAAAAATTCTCCTGCGAAAGCAAACGATAATGGCAAGACTCGTGGCCAAGTGGACCATGACCTCAAAAACTATTCCTGGAGATTCAAACTCTAAAAATTTCTGAAAAATCACCAAATGACCGGAGGAGCTTACCGGTAAAAACTCCGTCAGTCCCTGCACCAGTCCCAAAATTATCGCATTTACGGCACTCATGGCGTGTAAAATCCAAACTTAATAATACTAACAGGAATTACACGCTTTGTGTGTATTTCTTTAACTCAAGAGCATCGGTAACCGAATAATCTCCAATTTTAGTCCTTCGAAGATTCTTCAAATATGCCCCGGTCCCAAGTTTTCTCCCGATGTCCCGGGCCAAAGCGCGAATGTAGGTGCCGCTGGATACGCGACAGGTGGCAAATAGCAGAGGATATGAATATTTTATTAATTCAAGCTCATAAATTGTTACTCTTCTTGGTTCAAGTTTTAGGGCCACACCCTTTCTTGCCAATTTATAAGCGGGCTTTCCTTTAATTTTTATTGCCGAATAAGCAGGAGGTGTCTGCATCTGTTCCCCAACAAATGAATTGAGTGTTTTTAAAATTTGTGATTTTGCAATTTTTGATTTATTTGGAAATTGGAAATTGGAAATTGGCAACCTGCGACCCTCGGGGTCGTCCGTCTCCCTTTCTTCCCCTAAAACAATCTGGGCCTCATATGTCTTGGTAGTATTTTTGGCTATCTCTCCAAGCCTTTTCGTGCTCTCGCGCCCCACTCCCACAATCAAAAGTCCTGTGGCATTAGGGTCAAGGGTCCCGGCATGACCCACGCGGCGCTCACCAGTTTTTCTCCTCACCTCGTCCACCACATCGTGGGAAGTAACTCCTTTGGGCTTGTCAATTAGAAGGATCACCTTTGAAGTTTTCTTCAACAGCTTTCCAGTTCACTACATTCCACCATGCCTCAATATACTTTGCCCTTTCGTTTTTGTATTTGAGATAATACGCATGTTCCCAGACGTCAAGGCCAAGAATCGGCGTATTCCCATGCATCAACGGGCTGTTTTGAAAGCTGTGGCGCTTGCATTCAAGCCTCCCGTCGCCCGTTACGTTAAGAAAAACCCATCCGCTCCCAAAAAGCGTCGCGGCTTTTTCGCCAAAAACATTTTTGAGATTTTGAAAGCTTGAAAACTGGTGGTTGATGGCCACTGCGAGTTCTCCCTCCGGTTCTCCTCCTCCGTCCGGAGACATAATATTCCAAAAAAGGGAATGGTTTGCGTGCCCTCCGCCGTTATTGATGACGGCCTGGCGAATGTCCTCCGGAACCTCTTCAATCCCGCGAAGCAGGTCCTCTATAGACTTTTCCAGAAGCTCGGGGTGCGCCTCAAGAGCTGAGTTTAATTTTGCCACATAGCCGGCATGATGCTTGCCGTGGTGAATTTCCATAGTGGCCGCGTCAATATGCGGCTCAAGGGCGCCATACTCATAAGGAAGGCTTGGGAGTTCAAATACCATAATGCTATTATAGACTCCTCCTACTCGGGTTTGCAAATTACTCTAATTAACTTATTGCTCTAATTGACAAAAAAAATGACTAATTTGCTAATTAAACTTTACAATTTTTTGGTATTTGATACTTGGTTATTGGTGCTTGATTAGAAATTAAATTAATTAGGTCAATTAGAATAATTACTAATTACTGATTTACTATTTTATGCTAATCGTCAATCTAAACAGGCCTTGCGGTTAGAATAAAGCGCTGGGAGTCAAGAAATCCCGTGCAGGTGTAGAGTGTAAGCCGCTCCTCTCCTTTGGGAAGAACGTGGTCTATGTCGCTTGCGTCTGTTATCAGGGTGCTCTCAACTTCATATTTATGAACCTGTCCGTCTGAGCTCTCCACTTCTATTGTGTCACCGTCATTCAGGTATCTAATTGGCCCGAAGAGGTGAGATTTATTGTGAGCGTATATTACAGCGTTATCTCCTTCTCCGGGGGCCGCCGAGGAGGACAAAAAACTCGCGCCTGTCTCCGAAATTTCCCAGACGCCGTCTGTAATTTTTGCGTTGGTGACAGACAAACTTATATTTGCTCCGGCTATTTTTATAGCAACCGGGGTTCCCCCCTCGTGATCCACTTCACGAGATGTCTCGGGAGGGGTGTTGTCAAAACTGAGAACCCTCTCAAAATAATCTAAATATTTTGAAAACGTCCCAGCCGGTGCAAGTTTCTCCGCTCCCAAGACTTCCCCTCCGTTGTCAGGGCCTTCCTGCTCCCCGTCTCCGTTACCATTGCCATTGCCAACCGAGGGACTTGGTGTCGGAGTAGCCACGGCTCCCGGCCCTCCCACCGGTGCAGGTGTTGGCGTGCCAGCCCCTCCGCCTCCGCCTGAGGGCGTGGGGGTCGGGGTTTGTTTTCCACCCGTATTGCCCCCTCCTCCGCTGGGAGTAGGAGTGGCAGAACCCGTAGCGGTCGGTGTGGGGCTGGGGCTCCCAAAAACCGGAAGCATCGGAGTCGTTGGAGGTTTCGGCGTTGTAGGAAGCTTCGGCGTAGTAGGCAGTTGCGGCGTTGACGGCAGCTGAGGAGCCGCATAAAGACCGGAGTTTATGAAGCCATAAAAAGTAATTAACGTAATTACTAATGCCAGTAGTCTTTTGAAATTCATATTACCAACTTGAGGACAGCTGGCAGTTGGCCGCATTCTATTTACTCCCCTGAGGCTTGTCAAGTACTATTCTCCAGGCTGTGCCACAAGGCAATTGAGCCATAAGACCTGTACGGCTTCCAATGATTTGTAATCCTTTTAATTGTTGCCTCGCTGGGGATTTTTTTGAGGCCATAGATTTTTTGTATTCCCCTTTTGAGCCCATAGTCACCATGAGAATATATATCCTCGTGCCCTAAGGAAAAAATAAGAAACATCTCCGCGGTCCATGGGCCTATCCCCTTTATTTTTGTTAACTCCCGATAAACTTCTTCGTCCGTGAAACTTTTTATTTTTGCCAAATTAAGCTCTCCCGCGTCGACCGCTTTTGCAAGATTAACCAGATAGTTTGCCTTGCCAAGAGACGTTCCTATTTTTTTCTTTATTGTTTCGGGTTTCATTCTTGCCAGCCTCTCCGGGTGAGGCTGCTCATTTGGGAACAACCCCAAAAAACGATTAATTATCGCGCGGGCAGAAGCCGTTCCCAGCTGTTGCGCAATTATACCCTCCGCCAAATCCTTAAAATAAGACTCCTCGTTTTTTGCGCCACTCAGCCATTTTTTATAATCAACAGTTGTCACATAAGGATAAACTTTAGGGTCGGCTTTTCTGAAGTGACTAAGCACTTCACTTCTTTTTTTACTTGTCATTTCTTGCTTTAAAATTAAAGGCCAAAAAATACTTATTTAAGCTCTCACCGGTAGACCCATACTCATTTTCTCCGAAAAGATAATCAACAATTATTTCGCGAGTTCTAGCCATTTCTCTCAAAAATCCGTGGCCTTTGTTAAGGTCTCTAAGGGACAAATCAATTAAATCAAGAGCGCGGTAAAAACAGTTTTTAGATAAATTAGCCTTGCCTTTATCCTTCCAGTTTATTGCCCGGCCCACCTCCGCCCCGATATTTGCCATTTGCTCTGAAACTGTGAGATTAGACCATTTTTCAAGTGTCATCTTTCAACCAATTCGTTCACAATTTCTATAATTTTTTTTCGAGTCTCTTTACTTTCCACTCCTCTGGAACTGTTATTCCGGCCCGGTCGCAAATTTATCATTGAGTCAAACTCAATCCACTCATCTTCCGGCAGTTCAGGATAAATGTTTACGCCCCATAAATTTTCTTGAAATGAGCCGCGCTCCAAGAGATAAGCCTCCTCATCGGCATGAAGTTCCCCGTCAACCGCCATTACTTGCTTCTCAATATCAACCACGGCTTTCACCATCTCCCCAAAGCTTTCTTTAGCCATTTTCTCCAACTCCCCAAGGGAAATCTTTTTGTCCACAAGCCTCATACGGGAATATTAACAGATAATTAGAAATGGAGCAGGTTTTGGGGTAAAATAGAGTTCGTTAGAAATCATTGGGAGATCGTCTGGCGCGAAGCGCAAAGGAGCGCAGGCGACGCCATGGTAGGACACTTTATTGGGAGATCGTCTAATGGTAAGCAAAGCTTGGCCATCAGACGATGATTTAGATTATTGGGAGATCGTCTAATGGTAAGCAAAGCTTGGCCATCAGACGATGATTTAGATTATTGGGAGATCGTCTAATGGTAGGACAGCGGGTTCTGGACCCGTCAATCTAGGTTCGAATCCTAGTCTCCCAGCCAGATTGGGCACCACAGTGTCCGAACTCTCTGGAATATCCCAATACTTCAATCAAAACTGATAAGTTTGACCAAAACATTCGTACCGTGACCACGATGTCCATGTAAAGTATCTGTAAATTGTTTGATATATTGTGATACAATGCTGCTATGAGCCATGAATGGATAAGCAAAGTCCCGAACGACATTGAGATAATGCAAACTGTCCAAAAAGTTAACGACTTAATCCAAAACTCTCAACCTCAGGAGATAGATATTGAAGGGTTTAGAGGCGTGCAGGCTTCACATATTGCCATGGATGAAGATGCCCAAGTTCATATAGGGCTAGGCTCTAGTGGACTGGATGTCGGAGCCCTGCTCTGGACCACCGACCCTAAAGGGCTATCCAGTGGTAATTACAATGTAATTCGCATGAAGCCTTTCAGTGAATCACATATTCAAATGCAAACGGTCACAATCGATGAGGGCACAAAGACAATGAATCTTGACCAAATTGGGAGCTCGATAGATTTTCTAGCTTCTCTTATAAATTAACCTAGTTAATCCTTGAAGTAGTATCCCTTAATGCCTCTAACTAAAGCTCGTAATTCGTTGTTGTTAAGTCTAAAAAAAGGCTTATTAAGAATATCGCAAGGAATGTCCATTTTTGCTATCACATCAAGTGCATCTGCTTGAGATATCACTTTTTTGTCACCGCCTCTTCTTTGTCTAGCTGCTACTTCACCGGTAAGGTTATAATCCTGCACCATCTGCTTCAACTGTTGTCTTGTGTTTGACCTATCCCTTCTGTGTGAATCAGCTTTTGATAGCGTACTTCCGTTGCCGTTCATTGTTGCGTCCACCAGAGCCTGTTTTAAGTCATTGACCACAAGACCGTATTTTTGTTCTCTACGTATTAACTCAGCTAAAACAAAAGTGTATGGTTGAGACTTCAACTCCTTTCTTTCTTTTGGATCAAAACCAACTAACACAGATTCTGTTCTGGGTGGGGGTGAAAAACTTTCTTTAGGTACTTTTGCAAGTTGCCGCACATCATAAAAAGTTTGTGCGACAAGAGACATTCTACCGTAAATAGGACTTGATTCATCTGCAGAAAGCTCCTCTCCAGCTTTGTCCCCTAGCATCAGTGTGGCATTTGAAATCGGCAAGTCCACCATTCTACGCAAAAATGGTTCTGTGATATGAAATGGCAAGTTAGCTATGACCTGTACTTTTTCCCCTTTTTCCACAGCGCTTTCAGCTAATCTTTGAAGAGGCACTTTCAATGCATCACCCATAACAAACGTGAGTTTGTGGTTTTCTTCCTGTAAATCTTCAAGTATTGGCTGGTATCGCCTGTCAATTTCTATACCGAGCACATGGGAAGCTCTCTCAGCAAGCCTTGTTGAAACATGACCTATCCCTGCACCAACCTCTACAACGAACGAGCCTTCGTGTACCTCGTCGACAATAGTATCAATAACCTTATCGTCTATCAGGAAGTGTTGCCCTAAACTTTCGTTTTGAGCAACTTCGTACTCATCTAAGTATCTCTGTATTAACTGTTCTGCCATTGCGAATATGTATTATATATAATTTTCCCTGTTTAGCAAAAATTCCTGTTCTTCGGCATTAAAACCAACAAATAGCTCTTCCGGGACAGGCAATCTGTCTTCCTGAATAATATGGTCCGCAATGATCCACGATGCCCCTAAAAGCGCCCCGAAATCTTTCTCACTCTCTTCTAGAGAAATTTCTTTGGTGTATCCCTCCCAAAAAGGGATTAGGCTGTTTGACTGTAAACCATGATATTTTTGGTGTATATAGTCTGCAGCAAATATACCAAAATCCCAATATATAAAATCTTTTGACATAAACTCCCAATCCACAACCTTAATACCACTTTCAACAGATAATATATTTCTCCTTCTATAATCACCGTGAATTATCCCTGTTTTAGGCATAACTATTCTTGCTTTTGCTCTGATTATATCTGCTCTCAACGCCTCATCTTGTAACAGCATAGGGCGTTTAAGCAGCCAACTATCTTTCCAAGGCTGAACCAACAAAGAAGAATTATGTATCTGCCCCAAAGTACTACCAATAGCTGACAATGTTTCATCGCTACATTCTTGCGTGTCGCCATTGATATACTCACAAACTACCTTCATTTCCTCTTCGCTACTTGAAACTAGTGCGGCAGTGATATCAGGAAATTTCCGTCTTGCTGCCAACTCATTGAAGTACGCCTTTTTCGCCCTATCACCTGTGAACTGTTTAGAAAAAACCTTTCTTTCCATATTAAATTTTATTTTCTTACTATCACTGAGTCCTCAATAAGAGAACTCACTATCTGCCTGGCTGCATCAATATATTCACCAGAATTGTCAACCACAATCAATTTATCCTCGGGAATATCAAGGCTCTGAGATAAAATTTCATTTTGAATATGGACAAGCTTATCAATAGAGTATCTGTCCAACAGACTTTCTGAGCCTAAGTACATTTTGTCTCTGTTTCTTTTGAAACTTTCAGATGTCGCGGTAATAACTATGAGTCTATTATTGTTAATCAGATAAGGAGCAACAATAGGAGGAGTGACCTGAACACCTTCAAATATTACATCCTGAGAACCTTGTGCTTCGAGTTTGGGAACTATTTTTGACACCAACCCACCAACAGCATCACAATATAGCCCAAAGCCCTCTATTAAATTCGCTTGACTATAAGTGCCATCTTCCAACAGCGTATAGCTATCGCATGACCCAGCATTAACAAAACGGTTCCTCTCTTGTTCCGGTTTTTGCGCTTCTATTTCCTGAGCCATAAGCCGGATAATATCCATTGGTTGCAGAACACTTCTTTCTATACAAGAAGCGACTAGTGGAGCTATTGTAGATTTCCCAGACAATGGAGCTCCAGTTATAAAAATTAGCGTGCCGGAGTTTGCGTATCCGTATTCTGGTAATCTAACAGTTTCTGGGTAAAACTTATTTTCAGCTTTGCTCATACCAAACGTCCTCCTCCCTTTTTATTGCCAGCAACTGTCTCATTTGTTCCTTTGATTGTGTTTGCAGTGACTCATTATTTGGATTTTTTAAATTGGCGATAATAGTTTGTGCAATAACTCTAGTTTCTTCTCCTGAATACCCTCGTGCACTCGTCCAGGTGGTTCCCAGTCTAATACCACTAGCCACATAAGGGCTTAGTTGTTCTCCTGGGATTACCTGTCTGTTGGTCAAAATTCCAATATTTTCTAATACTCCTTCAGACTCTTTACCAGTTAAACCGAAGACATCTCGTGTATTTATAACCATTAAGTGGGTATCACTCCCTCCGGTAACTATCAACCCAGGATACTGATTAAACTCTTCCTCAAAAACTTTCATATTTTCTACGACACGGTCAACATAGCTCTGGAACCATTCGTCACGAGAATCCAACATGCATTGAGCCATCTCATAAATTCTTCTGAGGGGTATACTTGACTGGACTCCAGGGTGTATCGCTCTGTCAATTTCTTCGCTTATTTCATTCTTGCATAAAGTTATACCTCCATGAGGCCCAAGCATTGTTTTGTCTAACGTCAAAGTTACGACATCGCAATGAGGAAAAGGCTCTGGGAATTTGCCACCGACAATAAGTCCTGCTGGGTGGGATAGATCCGCCACCAAGTAAGCTCCTATTTTTCTAGAAATATGCGACAGTCTCTCAAAATCAATAGTCCTAGGATAAGAAGATGCCCCACACATAATTAACTTTGGCTGGAACTCATCGGCCTTTTCTTCTATGGCTTCATAATCTAAAAAACCTTCTTCGTTGACTCCATAAAAATCAAATTCATAGAAACGCCCAGAGAAATTTCTTTTCATACCGTGCGTTAGGTGTCCGCCTGTATCAAAACTCATAGCTAGTGCTCTATCTCCGTTTTGCAGAAGTGCCTGATAAACAGCCTGATTTGCTTGACTTACAGAGTGTGGTTGAACGTTAGCATGCTCAGCTTGGAACAGAGTACACGCTGCTTCCACTGCGATATGTTCAATTTTATTAAACGCTTCAACTCCGGCATAAGGCCTATGTTCAAGTAATCCTTCCGCAATAGCATTATGTTTCAAAGGCAGATCTTGGAAATATTTAAGAGGTGTTGGGCTTGCAGGGGCAATTAAGTTTATTGTTTCCAAATCATATCTATCCTGAGCTTCTGCTGCTTCCACAAGCTCTTCCTGAAGGGCAGCAAAGTGATCTCGTTCGCCTGTCATTTAGTTTTAAGTAATGGTCTAGTTTTATATGGGTCGACTAAGATTTGATACAAATAACCCGACGCAAAGGAAACACTCCAGAAAAAATAGTAGATTCCAGGCAGTATACCTTTTTTGCTAACCAAGTCCGGGATGCTTTCAAAATGCGTACCAAGACCACTAGACTTTCCCTTTACCACTCTTATTCGTTTGCCTATCCCGTATCTGAAAGCACTTCTCAAATCATACTTTAATGTTAGAGGAGGGTGGAATGCTTTAGCACTAAAGACATACTTTACTTTTATCTCTGCGATTTTTAACCTACTATTCAGATCGGCATCCTCTGTCCAATAAATATTTTCATCAAAATAATACCCCTCAATTAGATCTTTAACGTCTTTTCTTACGCCCAAGAATGGGTTGTAAGGCTTGGGTGGATTATAGTAAACATAATCTCTTGTTTTTGCTATAACCTGCGATACAAAACTATTACTCTGAAAGACCACCTTCCCCTTTGCAATAGAGTTATTTTCTAGAGCTTTATACACTTTTTTGATAGCCCCTTTTTGGAAAACGCAGTCTGAATCTATTAAAATTACTTTTCTGTTTCTAGCTTTCTCTATACCCACGTTGAGTGCTTTAGCTAGGTTTCTCTCGGGCAATCTTACAATTTTGAGTTTATAACCCTTGACTATCCCTTCTACTTCTTTTGATGCACCGTTTAAAACGGCAATAATCTCTACATTTTCATCAATACTTTCAATGCATTGTTTTATTCTCACATCATCAGCACAGGGGATAACTATACTTAATGCTAATTTCTTTTTTTTCATTTTTTAGCTACCCAATAATTTCCTAAAGCCAAACAATCTATACCACTCAAATAAAATGTTTTAATTGCTTGCTCAGGAGTGCAAACCAAAGGTTCTCCGCCTATGTTTAAAGAAGTATTCATTACAAGTGGTATACCAGTTAGCTTGCAGAAATCATTTATTAAATCATAATATTTCTTATTGGTCTTTCTGGACACGGACTGATATCTAGCAGTCCCGTCCTTGTGGACTACTGCAGGAATTTTTCTAGCTTTATCTTTCTTCAAAGTATGAGTTTGGAGCATAAAAGGAGATTGGATGGCATTCTCAAAGTACTCATCAACATGCTCCTCTAAGATACTAGGGGCTAGTGGTCTCCAGTCTTCACGAGACTTGATTTCATTTACTATATTATGCGTCTCTCTAATGGATGGGTTTGCAATTATGCTTCTGTTTCCGAGTGCTCTTGGTCCGCCTTCCATTCTTCCTTGAAACCAAGCTACTACTTTACCATCGGCTATCGACTTTGCAGCAACTTTCTCAATGTCTTTAATCTTCTCAAACTGAATCTTATATTTCTTAAGGGCTGATTCAATTTGTAGGACAGAATATTCAGGCCCAAGATATATGTCTTCCATTTTTTTGAAGTTAAATCCATATTTTTTGTGCGCCAGTTCAAGAGCTGCACCCATACTAACACCTGCATCATTAGCAGCTGGCATAATAAATAAATTGTCGACTATTTTTTCTGATATTAACCTTCCATTTGTCGTACAGTTCAGGCCAATACCTCCAGAGATAACTAAGTTACGACACTTAGTCTTAGCAATCACAGCCTTTGCCAAATGAATTACAACTTCCTCTAAAGTCATTTGAACGCACAAAGCAAAATCCTTATGTTTTTGCGTAAAAAACAATTTTGAATTAACCTTTCCCTTAAAAAGATCAAACTGAGATTTCTTAACGGTTTTTAGAGAGAACTTCTTGTCAAAGTATTTAAACCACTGCCTAATAACTTCAGTTTGTTCGTCTAGCGAATCTTTGGATATCAAATCAGCATCTTTTTTAAATCCTTTAATTGAGTAGCCAAACGGATTTAAGGTGACGTTACCGAATGGTTTACCTTTTTTGCCATGACCTGCAAGCCCCATAAGTTTACCTGCGTCCGAAGTTTTTAAACCGATATATTTACAAGCTGCTTCCATCATATATCCAAGCGAATACGAGATTGGTATTTGCGTTAAAACCTTGAGTTTGCCATTTTTAGCATAAGCTAGGGTTCCGCTTGCTTGTTCTCCTTGCCCATCCAGTACCAATATCGAGACTTCACTAAGTCCGCTCACTCTATAAGAGCTCGCTGCATGAGATATGTGATGATCAACAAACTCAAGCCTCGGCAACTTTTTATATTTGAAAAGATTGGCTGGAAAGATTTGTTCAAGGACTTCCTTCTTTGTATATGGAAATCTTCCGATACGCATCTTGTACGTTCTTGGCATATCCCAACCAAAAGCCACGGAATTTATATCATCTACGCCTATTTTTACCTCACTCAAACAATAAGCAATAGCCGAAACAGGAAGTGAATCATAACTATATCTTTTTCGGGTAAACCTTTCCTCTTCTGCAAAAGCTACTATCTTGTTATCTATAACAAGGCATGCAGACGCATCATGACCACGCTCGCTCCATCCATTAACTCCAAGTATTATCTTTCTTTTATTCTGCTTCATACGCTATTGGGTCTTCTAATCCATTTAACTGAAATGCTTCAAGCCTAGACTCACAATTGCTGCATTGCCCGCAAGCAACCTGAACACCGTTGTGGCAAGACCATGTAAGTTCAAAAGGTACCCCCAACTCTAGTCCCAACTTTACTGCACCCACTTTGTCGGTTTCTGCCAGGGGGGCAATAACTTGAATAGCAGGCTTAAGCATGGTCCCTTCATCTACTAGGCCTTGCATAGCACTTATAAATTGAGGGCTATTGTCAGGACATATATGATCTCCTCCAGTAGAACCGACACATACAGCTCCGGCCTTGAGATATTCAGCAAACGCTACTGCTTGAGTTTCCAAAATTGCATTTCTATTAGGAACATATTCATTAATAGCAGTAGTCATAGTTTCATCTTCTGTCAAAGTAATTCCTGGCATATTCTTTAAAAGCGGCACCTCTACTACTTCTAAGGATGCGTTATAATGCTCGGCTAGTCTGGTAGCACATTCCAATTCTTTATCATGAGTTTTTTGCCCCCAATCAAAAAAAATAAAATGTAATTCAAAACCAGTTTTGTGCATCACAGCTGCTGCTACTGCACTATCAAGACCACCGCTTACTGTACACACAGCACTCCTTCGATTAATATTTTCTAATTGTCTACTTAATTCTAATCTTTCCATTTAAGTCCTTCTTTTGTCGCCAAACCAAATCAATTGGTTTCTCATGGTCATTTTCCACCCCTTCTCTTCTACGGCTTTTTGAACAGCTTGCGCGTGCTGCGAAACAACTTCGGCAGTTTGACCCTCGGGCATTATCAATACTTTACTAGAATCTAAACCACAATCTTCAACAATAAAATTTACTTCCTCCAGATCAGCAGGGTTTGATACGACAAATTTAAATTGCGACTTTGGCAAACTATTTATTGTTCTCAGGACTTCAGGGCGATATCTTCTAGTTAAGGAATTACCACTGTTTGCTAATTTTGGCGAGCAGTTAAATTGGCAGTTACTAAGTTCTTCTATCGGCATCAGAGTTCCGTTTGTTTCAATTTCGACCTGCCACCCGTGTAGTTCGTCCAACAATCCAGCTATCTTTCTTTGCTGGATTAGCGGCTCACCACCAGTAACCACAAGTCTTTTTTCTTCACTCTCAGGAAACTGATTCCTCCATGCTGTTTCAACCCGTGACGCTGTGTCTCCGTAAGACCAATCGTTCGGCTCTTGCCAAAACTCAGGAGTGTCAGTATCCCAAGTGTAACCGGTATCGCATTTCCACCCACCAGATTTACCACAAGTAAGATTGCAATAGTGTAAGCGCAGAAACACAGATGGAGCACCTGTTGTAATTCCCTCACCCTGTAGAGTTGCAAAAACACCATCTCCGCTTACTTTTAACATGTCCTTTTGGGGTCTGACCCTCTGAATATCTTCAAAAGAAGGTGTATAAGACTCTAAACTCATATTTTGCCTCCTTTCAACTTCTCAGCATCCAGACGGTAACAAGTTGCTATACTTGTAGGTGTTTCCCAAAGCTTAATTGAATATAGACTCAACCCTGTGTTGTATTTGTCTTTAAAACACTTATCTAACTGATTAAATATCCATGCTGCGATATTTTCAGATGTAGGCACAAAAGGAACGACAATATATTTTTGGTCTGGATTACTCTTAAAAAAATCTACGAGTAACTTATCATTGTCCCAAAGCATAAAACCATGATCCAAGACGTCATGAACATACTTTGTGGCAAAATACTTAATATCACCGAAGTCGATGACCATACCTTCATCTGAAGCTCCGCTTTTACTTACCAGGTCTCCTTCAACACAAACCTCAGCCCTGTATCTGTGTCCATGCAAATTCTTACATTTGGAGTGATGATTAGTCACTCTGTGCCCCATATCCCACTGCACTTCTTTAACTACTTTCATACTAATTTTCTGCTTTTGAATTTATTTCCCGGTAGAATTGATCTATTAAATCACTTCTCTTCTTTATAATCCCCCGCGAAATAGTTGTCTTTGTTACACAGTCGGTTTTCTTAATCCCACGCATACTCATACAAAGATGCTCAGCTTCAGTAGTCACGATTAAACCCTTAGGGTGTAGATTCTTTTCAAGACTATCTATAATCTGATTAGTCAGATTTTCCTGGGTTTGAAGTCTTTGGCTAAATATTTCAGTCAATCTTGCAAATTTTGACAGTCCTAAGACTTTCCCATTTGGGACATAGCCTATATGAACTTTGCCGAAAAAAGGAATCATATGGTGTTCGCAGAGGCTATAAAAACGAATATTGCTGACTGTGACAAGCCCTTTATATCCGTTACTATCAAATGTTTTGAAAACTTGCGCTGGATTTTGTGAATAGCCGCCTAAGAGTTCTGCATACATCTTAATTACCCTTTTTGGAGTTTCTTGGAGGCCCTCTCTGTCTGGATGCTCTCCGAAAAATTCAAGCATCCTATAAATAGAACCCTCAACTATACTGATGGTAATCTTTTTACTCATTTGTAGGTTTTTTGTACGGCCTACAGTTTTAAAACTGTAGCGCGCCTACACCGTTTACAATCTTATGATAATGTAGTTTCTATTTAAAGTCAATTTAGCCACTCAAAGAAGCTATTTTGAGGATTGAATATTTCTTTAATTACAGACTCAACTTCTCTTCTATTCAAATCAGAGCACGTTACCAAATCAATATGTAGCACTTTTCTCTCAGGCCAAGTGTGAATAGCCAAGTGTGATTCTGACAACACATAGATTAAGGTTACCCCATATGGAATGAAAGGGTGCACAAACTCATTTACTTTAGTAAGCCTTAGCTTCGCAACTAGAGCGCTTGCAACCTCTTTAACTCGCTCCTTAGTATCGGGAAAATCTTCAGTTTGTATTGCAATCACAAACTGATTAATCTCCGGCCAATAATTGCTTTTCTGGTTAAATAGTGTAGATTTTCTCATTAAATTCTCCTTGTATTGTGGGTCGCATCATTGGAGTAACATCTGCAATATATAGACTACTTGCACTTCCGATTGATTCGGCACCCACATAGCGATTAAATTTATCAAAAACATATCGAATCATCAAACCTGAGTCCGAGAGTAATTTTTGGACTGATAATATCCTCTCCCTTGCTCTGTCGCTATTTCCGTAACAAAGATATATCCTTGAAGCGTTACTTTCTTTATCTAAAAGATCTACTCCTCTGGACATGAAAAGTGAAACGCCGTCAGTAGTATACGGAGGATCAGTGAAGACAATATCGTAAGAATCAGTAAACTGTTTAGGTAAGCGCTTTCTCGCATCATACTCTACCACTTCTATATTTAAATTCTTCTTCGAAGAAATCTCCCTTATGAGCTTAACTATCCTTTTATCAATCTCAAAAACCGTAATCTTCTGAGGCCTGCCAAGCAAAGCTGTTGCAATGGATGTAAAATCATCATCTCCCATAAATGCAATACTTTTGTCGTCAATATCTTTTAGAAAATTCATAAGTGATGCGCGCCTCGCAACAGTTTCTGAGGTGGCGGTGAACTGGTCATACGACCTGTCGGGAGACAACCTTAGATTTGCATACTTCTCAAATTCTTTAGTCCGCCTCTTTAAATCCTCTTTGGTCAAAAAAGATAAAAGAGATTCTTCTATACTATAAGCGCTATCGAACAAAGCATTAACCCCTTCAGATTTTTGAGCTAATAACTGGGTATTCTGTGATGGCTTTTCAAAAAAACCAGAGAGCATTTCCTTTATTTGATTTAAGGCATTTCTTGAAACACCAATCATCCGTAGAAGTTTGTTATTTTCTATAGGGTGACCATCCTTCAATATATATAAAAAATCATATACTTTCTTTAGTGGTACGCCTGTTTCATTAGAAATATCTACAAGTTTATTTTTCATAAGTTATATTTTAACTCATTTGTGGTGTTTTTTGAAATCATATAATGTGACATTTCTGTTAGCTTAATGGGCTCTCAATGTAGTAATCCTTCTATTTTGTAAAAAAAATTTGTAGTCAAAAATTTTAAATAATTCCCTTTTCATTATTGGATCTCCATTTGAAAGAACGTACTTAGCATAGTCCCTTATGTCCCATACCTTTGAATTGGGGCTGATATTTTGTTGTAGAAAAATTTCGTCTCTTAAATCCTTGTACAGCTTCATCCCTTCTTGAATTTTATTTGTTAAGTTAATTTTTGTCGGATGATTGATATAGATGAAATTAATAAATCTTAGCAGGCTTTCCTCAAGCTTCTTTTCTGTAATGTATGGCTCTTTACACTTGAAATTTTTTACTCTTGAACAATGATAATAGATATGATGTCTGGGTTGGGCATATTTTCTTTTTCTGAAGCGCTCTTCTCCTACAACACTTGATTTGCAGTTGGCACACTTGAGAATTCCTTTGTAGGTAAAAGACTTGCTTCCCCATTTCGGTTTTTGGGGAATTTTCATCTTTTTTCTTACTTCTTTGAATAACTTTTTTGTGACAAGTGGTTTATGGGCGCCTTTGTACCAGCGACCACTCCCCACAGGATATTCAAACTCCCCATAATAAAAAGGGTCTTGAAGTATTCTATAAATTTGGCTTAGTGTCACCAATTTTCCTGATTTGTTGTTAAAACCAGTTTTGTCTGCCCATATCTTTATTTTCCTGCCACCTAGGCCCTTGTGTGCTTTTTCAAAGATTTTAGCAATAAAGTGTGCTCTGTCTGGATCAACTGCCATTTCTTTGACACCAGCAAAAGAGCGGTTGACATACCCAAGCGGAGCCGGGCCAGGGCGCCAGCCCATCTCACATTTGGCCCTGATGCCTCTTTTAACGTTGACGCCCCTTTGATCGTTCTCTAGTTTCGCCTGGGAGCAGAGAATCATTAGTAAAAACTTTTCATTGGGATTGTTGGAAAATGTTTGTGAGAATGTCCGCACCTGAACCAGTTTCTCTTGATCCATCAGATCAACCAGCACACCCAAGTCACCCGCATTTCTGCTTAACCTGTCTGGTGCCCAAGAAAGAATGGCGTTGAATTTTTCACTTCTTAAAACCCATTACAAAAGTCAATTCCTCAGTAAAATTAGGATCAAACTAAGGTAAATGAATGCTTTGTAAATTGCCGGCTTATATTCTCTTCTTAACTTTATGTTCCTGAAATTCTCCATCCAAGCAAATGTCTTCTCCACCTTAAATCTTACTTTGTACTTTTCTGCGTGGAATTGGAACTTTGGACCTCTTTTTCTTGTATAATCTCCTTTCTTTGTTTGCATATTTATGTGTATTCCTTTTTTTCTCATTTCTCTTCTTAAGTTTGCACTTGTGTATCCTTTGTCCAGATTTAGCACCTTAATTCTCCTTCTGTAGCCTCCACTTCTGATATGTCCTTTTACAAATTTCCTGTCATCTTTTCCACCTTTATCTATTTCTATATCCACAGGCAATCCATTTATGTCTGTAAATAGTGAAACTTTAGTTGAAATTTTTTTATGCTTTCCACACCGGCCTGTCATTCTTTTGAATCTGAAACTTGAGACCGAATTAGTATCAATTGCACACTCAGCCACATCAGTTTTTTGTCTTGAGAGTACTTCAAATATGAATTTGAGTTTTCCTCTTCTTTGAAGTTCTTTAAAATATCTGTAACAGGTTACATATGAACAACCACAATCAGCAATTTTCATCCAAGCAACGCCATTAACAAGAACCTGCAGTATTCCATTCAGAATAGCCTCAAATTCAGCTCTTTTTCTACCATATCTTTTCTGTCTTGGACAAGGTAATATTTTAAAACTACTTTACATCTACTATCTGCACTCTTTCTCCGGGAAGAGCTTTGGTATATCTCTGAGGGTACCTCTGCCACTTTCTCTTGTATCTCAGCCTGGCCGGATTTCTATGGAGAATACAACGGAGTTTGAGCAATTGGATGTAAAGGTTTAAAATAAGGGGGTGCCAAGATAGCTCAGTTGGTAAGCAAAGCTTGGCCAACTATCGCCAAGATAGCTCAGTTGGTAAGCAAAGCTTGGCCAACTATCGCCAAGATAGCTCAGTTGGTAGAGCAACGGTATCGTAAACCGT
>Ga0210057_1002578_pt1 | contig 25775 bp, 21 predicted proteins | sample CryGeyCG2114_010_2_FD_183968 | JGI IMG/M metagenome (GOLD analysis project Ga0210057, IMG submission 183968) | Groundwater microbial communities from aquifer - Crystal Geyser CG10_big_fil_rev_8/21/14_0.10 (SPAdes) (version 2) | ecosystem: Environmental > Aquatic > Deep subsurface > Groundwater ...
GAAAAAGATTGAGTTCCTGATGAATAATGGCGACGCCTGATTTCTCCGCATCTTTTGTTCCTGAAAATTCCGCCAGTTTATCTTCCAGATAAATGCGGCCCTCATATTGTCCCTGAGGATAAACGCCGCTGATAATTTTCATGAGCGTGGACTTGCCGGCGCCATTTTCACCCACAAGTGCCAGTGCTTCACCTTGGTTAATGTAAAAGTCGACACCTTTGAGGGCCTGAACTCCCCCAAAGTTTTTTTTGATTTTTTCTGTCCGTAGTAAGGGCATTTTACTTGTGCCGATTTCCATCTACGTACCTCTTAAAAATAAATTATTTACCGTATACAGCTTGTTTAGTGTGAAAGCCTCGGGCCACAACCACACTATCAATGGTGTCTTTAGTCACAGGAAATACGGGAGTATTGACTACTGGAACATCTTTTTTGCCGTTATTAATATTAACTGTTTTAAAAGATGGAGTCTTTTTTGTGGCAACATCAAAGGCCAGTTGGGCACTTGTTTCGGCCAATAGTTTAATGTCTTTTAAAACTTCAAATTGTTGGTAACCTTTGACTAGATTTTTCATGGCGGCCAGATCGGCATCTGCTCCTGCAATAAATATTTTACCCACAAGTTTTTTGTCAAAATCGCCTACCGCTTGAACCGCGCCATTTGCCATACCGCTATTATTGGCCAGTACTGCATCTATTTTTCCGTTGTACTTAGTCAGAGCATTTTCAACCGTTGACATGGCAAGAGCAGGACTCCAGCCATCGTGATTTTTTTCGATGACGACTTCAATGCCAGGGTATTGTGAAAGAATTTCTTTCACGCCTTCTGTAATGGCCTTGGCAACGCTGTGACCTGATTGGCCTGAAAGAATCACAAATTTTCCTTTTCCACCAGTCGCTTTGACCGCGGCCATGGCCTGTAAGCGTCCAACCTCTTTACTGTCTTGAGTTACATAGTAGGCCAGATCAGCATTATTAATAATTCGGTCGTAAGCAATAACTGGAACATTATTTTCTTTGGCAAGATCGACTAGAGTTGAAGCAGCATCAGAATTAACTGGTTGTACCACTACCACATCAACGTTCTTAGTGAGTAGGTTCTCCATTTTTTTAACTTGCACGCGCTCGCTATTGTCAGCAGAGAAAAATAATACTTCAGCGCCAAGTTTTTTGGCCTCATCTTCAAAATACTTCTTATCTTTTTGATATCTTTCTTCTTGTAATGTACTCAAAAGAAAACCAATCTTTACAGTTTTGGCGTGAGAGACAGAAGATAGAGTTAGGAGGGTGACCAAACATGCCATTGGCATGACTTGTAAAATCTTAATAAGCTTCATTAGATACTCCCTTTATTTGTCACAGTGAGATTCATAACTTTTAATTTAGAACTTCACGGTTTTAAACATTGCGTCCTAATTAGTCAAAGGTAAGTTTGCTCTTTTTATAGGCATAAGTAGCTGAAAATTAATAGATTCTCAGCTCCTAAAGCTTTCACATCAATTGTTGCTGGAGAAGGCCACCTAACTATAAGTACTTGGTGGCAAGTCGGATCAAGCGTTTAACAAAATCGGTATAGGGAGGATAGAAGAATTTAAGCGAGTCAAAGAGCTTACTTTGGTGCAGCACGGCCCTTTCATGGGATAGGGCGCGAAAGCCAAAATGCCCGTGGTAATTCCCCATTCCTGCGTGGCCGACGCCACCAAAAGGCAGATCGGGATTGGCCAGGTGAAGGATAAGAGAGTTAACACAAGTTCCGCCGGCGGTTGATTGCATAATCATATTCTGAGTGGCGGCCTTATTTTGGCTGAAGATATAGAAGGCCAGGGGCTTTTCTTTTGAGCGAATAATTTTGAAGGCCTCGTCGATATGGCGATAAGTTATCATAGGAAGAATCGGGCCAAAAATTTCCTCTTGCATGATCAGCATGTCGTTACTGACATTAGAAAGTAGGGTGGGAGAGAGATATCTTTGCTCCTGGTCAAATTGCCCACCGATCTCAATCTTAGCGCCCTGACCAACAGTTGTGTCCAGAATCGACTTAAGACCTTGCAGATGGCCTTTGCTTACCAGGCGGCAAAAATCAGGACTACTTTTGCGTGCTGATTCTGTTTCTCCATAACGTTTAGCAATGACTTTTTTTGCTTGATCGACAAAAGCGGCAATTTTACTTTCGTGAATCAGTAAGTAATCCGGGGCAACGCAGGTTTGACCGGCATTAATAAATTTTCCCCACATAATACGTTCGGCCGCCTTTTTTACATCGGCCGTTTCATCTAAAATAACAGGTGATTTACCACCTAGTTCGAGAGTCACAGTTGCCAGGTTCTTGGCCGCTGCTTGCATAACTGTTTTGCCAATGCGCGGGCTGCCAGTGAAGAAGATGTGGTCAAAGGGCAATTTGAGCAATTCATTTGAGACGTCGGAACTGCCCTCAAAGACCGCCACTTCGCTTTCATCAAAAAGTTTGCCCAAAAATGTTTTGATAAAATTTGAAGTGTGGGGAACCTTGCTGGATGGTTTCACAATCACGCAATTGCCGGCAGCAATCGCCGCCACCAGTGGATTAATTAGCAAATTGAAGGGATAGTTCCAAGGCGACAGCACAAGTACTAGGCCGCGTGGTTCGTAGTGAATTTTACTGTGGGTTCCGAATAAGGCCAAAGGCGTGCCCACGCGCTTTGGTTTCATCCACTTCTTAAGATGTCTAATGGTGTGATTGATTTCACTTATAGTCGGGTAGATCTCTGTCAGGTCCACTTCCGCTGGATTTTTTCCAAAGTCCTGGTAAATCGCCTGCTGCAGTTCTTCTTGATGAGAAAAAATTGCTTGGCGAATTCTAACCAGCTTGGCGATTCTTTGAGCGGCGGAGGTAGAAGCCATATTCCAGCGATTACTGTCTTGTTTTGAAAAGACTTGGCGAAGAGAATTGGCCGTCACCTCTTCACCTTTTGGTATGGCCAGCGGGGCAATGTGAGCGCTCTCATTTGCTTGCAATCGCGGTTCGATAATCTCTGACATAATTTCTAACCTCAGGTTTATTTTGATTTTAAGCTATCAGAATAAGCCGCTCTTCTCCATGAAAAAATGCCCTTAAGATCTCTAAAGTACGTTGGCGCGCGAGCTATTTTGCAGGAATTGCCCTGTATAATTGGGAGCTTAGAGAGAAGTACCAGTAAAATCTACAAACAATGCGCCGCGCAATGAACTTGAGAAGCATTTGGGTTACTGATCTTGTCACTCAAGTTAAACATTATTTGAACGAGGAAAGAAATTATGAAGAAAATCTTATCGATGACACTTTTAGCTTCGTTATTAAGTTTTGCAGCGATTGCAGATGATAACGCCGTAGTTCTCAATGCTCCCGCAATGGATCTTGGCGCTTTATCTCAGCCAACCAATGCCAGTGTTAACCAAACATTGCGCTTTAAGCGGACAGCTGAAACTCCAAAAGAAGTAACTGTTAAGTATAAAATGAATTATGTCAGAACAGAGTGTACCGAGTACGAATTGAAATATACCGACGTACCAGAAATCAAGAAAACAGTATGTACTAGCAATCTTGATGGAACTCATCAGTGCGCCGAAGCTGCTTTTGAAGGATTTCAAGTTCCTGAGCGTGTTTGTGTTGGTAACGGTCTAAGCCTTAAGACAACTGAGAAGACTTTCAAGTTAAATTTCAAGAAGGCCATTACCCTTACACCCAATGCAGTTGAAGTTTTTGAAGTATTGGTAGATCAAAAAGGAATGGACAAGACAGAAACGGCAATGAAGGCCAGTGCTGTTGATACAGCTTCTGTTTATGTAATTAAAGTTAAAAAAGACAGCGTGACTTTTAAGGCCAAGTAGTCTTTCTCGTCATGCTTTTATAAAGAAGGCCCTTTACCGGGCCTTTTTTTATAGGGAAATTTCAAGTTTTAGTCCGTAATGGTCCGACAAGTAGGTATCAAGCATCTTGCTGGCGCCGGGAATTTGGACTTTGTGATTCATAATGACCTGCGCTTCTTTAACTTTTTTATGATCTAGATTTTTAATAAAGATGTGATCGATTTGTTGATTATTATCGCTGGCAAGATTTAAATTATTATTATTGCAAAATGTACATTGAGGAACTCCTGCCATGGCAATCGGGTCCATATAGCCCTTCTGCTTAAAACTTTGGTAGCTGTCTTCAAAATTTGCTTGAATATTACTATGAGTGTAGCTCGGGCCAAAGTTAAAATCCCCCATAATCGCCATGGGCAGGCCGGCCGCCAGTGTTTCAAATTGGGGTAAAAGATATTCTACCTGTTTAAGATTTTCTTTCCCCCAGCTTTCAAACGCTCCGGCATAAGGCGCGCTATCGGTTAAATTCGCAGTGAGATGAGTGCAGCCGACAAAGAGCTGTTTATCATCACTTGCTTGTATGGTTGCGTATAAAAAGTCTCTGCGAGTTAGGGTGGAGTACTGGCGAAGGGGGAGTAATCCGGACCCGCCCTGTTTGAAAGGAAATTTTGAAAAGAGCATCAGTCCATTGCTGCCACCATAGGTGTAGAGGTCAACTTTTCCAAAGGGCATAAGTAATTTGAGGATAACAAGGAGTGGGTGGGTTCCAACTTGCGCCATAAGTGCGTTGCCACACTGGGGATTATCATTTTTGAGATTGTTCAGGGAAGCTTGGCATTTATCGATAACACAAGCGGTTAGTTCACGCCCGGTTAGCTTTTCGCAGGCAGAGCGAAAGCATGTGACTATTTTATTTTCTCCAAAGAGATCGCTTAAGCGGCAGGCCGGAGCGTGGTCATTAGTTACCTCATCGATATCCGGCACGAGAGAATATGGGTAGTCGCTTTTTAATTCTTGTAAAATATTTTCCCGGTCTTGGGCAAACCAGACTTCTTGCAGGCAGATAATATCGGCGTGTGACTTTTTAATTTCGGTGGCAATGGGAATTCTTCTTTCCTCATAGTGATCAACAAAGCCTTTGGCCAGGCCTAAATTATAAGTCATGAGCTCGATCGCTCTAAGGCCAGACAGGGGGGCCAATGCCAGAGAAAGTGCCAAAAAGAGTCGCTGCCATCCAACTTTGTATTTTTGCCTTTGCAACATGGGTTATTCTCCTGCACCGCATCCAGAGTGTAAATATTGAAGAATTCACATAATAGCAGAAATTATTGTTAGAAATATATTTTTGTGACTTTATACCTTGCGGCCTTTTGTGCAACTAGTATAATTTGGCGCAATGGAGGTTGGCATGAAAGTACTATTATTGTTTATCTTGTTATCTTTCACCACATCACTTCTTGCTCAAGATGGAGTTATTGTGGAGTGCGTGATGCGCGACGGTGATACACAAGAGATGTACCAAGTCTTTCGCAAAGGCGATGCTCTTATGGCCAGATACCGTTTGGCGCCTTCGCGAGAAGTGCAAACCACTGACGATATCGCCTATACACTCTATGAAGGCAGTGATTTGGCGGAATATAATCAGGATGGAAAAGTGACCAAAATGGCGCAGGTAGCAGGTATCAGTTTTGATCGTATCAAAAGTGTTAGTCATTTTGGTATTATTGAAAGTGACGACGGCCAATATTTTCGTCAAATATGGGTTCTGGTAGGGCCACTGGGACAAACCTTGGCCAAGCTATACCTGGAATCCGAGGATTTTTTAAGCTGTCACAAAACGCGCTTTCTTTAATAACTGGGCCAGATCTTAGATGATGGAAAATGTGAATTTAATGCATTCTTTGGATTGGTCCGCCATTTCTAAAGACCTAGGACAACGCGCCTTTTTAGAGGAAAATCAGTCTCAACTTGAGGCCCCACCCCAAGAGTCTTCACATCAGGAGATTGAAGCGCAACTTTGCCAAATGGATGAATTTCTAAGTCAGCTTTCCATGCATTCTGAGCTGCTTGAATATCTTGAAAATGTCTTGCAAACCATCCCGCGCAAAAAAGATGAATCGCACATTGTACAAAGGTTTTTAAAAGGGCACTTGCTGAGCATGGATGAGCTGAATAAATGCCTGCTGTATTTTGAGGCCTTTTTGCAATTGCTGCCGCATTTCTCGGTTCTCAGTTTCTTTCAGCAGGCGCGCGATATTCTGCCTAAGAAGGGCACGCTGGAAAAAAAATTAATAGCTCCTTGGCGAGCATTTGTTCAAAAGGATGGCACTATTCATTATGGTCGCCATCCCATTTTAGGCCCGCTCGATCGTGAGCTCTCTACTCTTGAGAGCAAATTGCGCAATCTGATACAATCACTTTCAAGGCAGGAGCCATTTGCCACTGCCATGCAGTTTCAAAGTTATGATGTGGTTAATGATCGCTTTGTTCTTCCTGTGCGCGCTGATACTTATCGCTCGTCTATGGGAGCGATCTTGGCCCGCAGCTCCTCCGGCCACACGCTTTTTGTCGAACCCTTTGCTTTAAAAGAAGAGGCGAATAAAAGATTGCGGCTGCTGGCCCAAATCGATGAGGAATTGGCCAAGATTGCGCGCGAGTATCAGGCCAAACTGGAGCTTTATAAAAGTGAGTTTGTGCAGGCCTTTGACTTTCTTTTATTGCTGGATTCCTTGCAGGCGCGTGCCAGCTATATACGCCAGAAAAATCTAAGTCGACCGGTTCTATCCGATCGATTTGAAATACGATTGAGCGGGCTCTTTCATCCTTTGATTGACGGCGCTGTTAGCAATGATGTCTCTATAGGCGAGAATTGTCTGGGCATGGTTATTTCAGGCCCCAATACCGGCGGGAAAACCGTCATGCTTAAGGCGGTTTCTCTCGCCATTTTATTTTTGCAAAAAGGTTTATATATACCGGCGCGCGAGGGCATCCTATATCCCGCCCAAAGATTATTTTTTATTGGCTATGATCACCAAAATTTGGTGGCGGGGTTGAGTTCATTTTCCAGTGAAGTTCATCAATACCTGGAAATTTTAGAAAATCTTGAAGATCACAGCGTTTTGGCTATTGATGAGATTTTTAATTCGACCGGTTCAGAAGAGGCCTCTGCCCTGGCCTTTGCACTATTTGAGGAGATGAAATCAAAATCCAAGATTAAATTATTCGTCAGTACCCATCATCAATTACTCAAGACGCTTATTCATGAAGATAATCGTTTCATTAGCGCCCATATGGCCTTTGATGTGGAAAATAATTCTCCCACTTATAAATTGATTACCGGCACGCCCGGCCCATCCTTTGCTTTTAACATTTTTGAAAAAGTTGCCATGACGCGCGGACGCGATAGCAGCATTCCTCACAATGCCAAATCTTTAATGCAATCTTCTAAACGCCTTTATGAAAAATTACTTGAGGACGTATCAACCAAAGAGCACTTATTAGATAAGCAAATAACTGAAACAAACTCTCTTCGCAAGGAATTGCAAAACCAGAAGATGGCCTCCCAGGGGATCTTGCGTTTAGAAAAAGAAAAGGCCTATCTGGAATATGAAAAGAAATTAAAGAAGGTCTTGCAGCAGGCGATTGATTTGAAAGAAGAGCAAAGCGCCAATCCCGAGTGGGGGATAAAAGCTGTTAAGCGCAGAGTCTATGAAATCAGTTCTGAATTAGGCGAATTAGCTGGCGCCGGCAGCGAGCAGGCAAGGCCGCTCCAGGCACTGCATTCCAATGGGGAACTGTTGGCGCCAGAGCTTATTGAGGTGGGAGAGGTTTATTATTCTAAACTGCTTGGACGCGAAGTCCTGGTTCTGCATATTAACGAGCGAAAGAAAGAAGTTCAGGTTTCGGCCAATAAATCTCGAACCGGACCAAAAATTAATCACCCTATGGATCAATTATATCTGAGCAAGAAGCAGCGCTCGCGAATACAAGAGGTCAAGGTTCAGTTTTCGCGCGAAGTGCAGTCAAATATTGAAATTAATGGAAGGGGTCTGCGCCTACCAGAGTTTGAACTCTTGGTGGAAAATGGCCTGACCGCAATTTTACTGGGAGAAATTCCTTTTCTCTCAGTGGTTCACGGTCACGGAGAAGGTATATTAAAAAAATATCTGAGGCAGCGACTGGGAAAGGACGAACGCTTTACTTTTGAAATACCTGACGCCAATGACGGAGCGACTATTATTCGTAAGTCCAATTTCTAAAAGGGCAGGCTAGATGGTTGGCCTTTTGATTTTTAGGGCCTTAAAACTTCTTGTTTTCGCCATCACTTGACCAACTTGAAACTGTAGGATTTGCTTGTCAGACATGTTTTGCCTTATGCCTTGTTGCTGGCTAAGAACTGAAAAATCGGCGGCCGAATAAGCGTAACATCCGATAATAAGTGAAAATGTTGCAATTAGTTTTCTCATAGTGTCTCCTCCAAAATCTTGCTTAAAACCTACTGTCCAGTCACCTTTTGACCGGTTTGTGAGATTTTGTTCTCCCTGACCTGATTAAAAGCAATTTGCTTGCCAACGAGATAGCATGTGAATTCAAGGACTTCTGATAATGCGTGGAGTCTAAATGCTCCGGCTGCTCAGCGGAAAAAATATTTCAGCGACAAATCTGAGGTAAGTACTTAGAATACTGTCATTATGAAAAAATTATCAAGTGGCCTTTTGACTCTTTTATTTGTTCTACCCGCCGGCCAAACGGTGCTGGCACAAACTTCTGGTGCTACATGCACTGATTGGCAATGGGAGAGTGAGACGCGCTTGCCTGGTTCAATCAACGAGGCCAGTGGCATGGCCAAGTCGCGTGACCATAACAGACTTTTTCACGTCAACGACTCAGGCAATAGCGCCAGTGTATTCATTACGGGATTGAGCGGAGAGAGTCTTGGGCAATTTGAGTTAAAGGCCAAAGAAAATAATGATTATGAGGCCATCGCTGTTGGCCCTTGCCAGGATAGCTCCAAGAGTTGCATTTTTGTTGGGGATATTGGGGATAATGCCTATCACAGGGACTCGATTCAAATTCATGTGATTGGCGAAAAGGATCAATTTGAAAAAGATGAGGATGTTCTCAATTCTTTGAACTTAGTTTATCCCGATGGTGCCCACAATGCGGAGGCGATGGGAATTACTCCAACAGGAGACTTAGTAATTCTTTCTAAAGAATCAAAATTCTTTTTTTGGCAGTCGCCAGGCAAGGCCAAAGTCTATCGATTTTCCAGGCAGCAACTTTTTACCAGTGCTAGTGGCAAGTTAGATTTATCGGGAGAAATTGATATTCCGGGTTTTTTACCGGCGGCCAGCGATGACGGGCTTTTGGTTACTGATTTGGCCTTTCATCCTAATGGTAAACAGTTGGCAATTTTGACTTACGAATTTATTTTATTGCTCAATTGGCACGAAGGCGCTGATTATTCTAATGCCGCTGGCTTGAAAAAAGATAAGGATTATTGGGTCATCCCAATCAAGAAACTTAAACAGGCAGAGTCGATAACATTTATTTCCCCGTCTGAATTGTTGGTGTCGTCTGAGGGGAAATCGCCAAAATTGCATAAGTATAGCTGCGTTAATCAACTTGAAACAAGATAAAATGAAGTTAAAGGCAGGGGGCCTGTTTTTTAGAGAGATTTGAGATACATAGATATTAACGACTAATTCTATTGTCACTGTTTCTTTAAGAGATGAGAGGAGTGATCTATGAGCAAGACAAGCAAAAAAGTTGCTACAAAATTTAATATTCCTGAATTAAAACATCGGAATTTTCGCGATGACGATTTTTGGAAAAAAATCCCTGGTTGGGGCGATGTCTCGCGCGATGATTTCGCCGACCATACTTGGCAGCTTAAAAACTCAATTCGCAAGGTTGAGCAAGCAGAAAAAATTCTAGGCAAATTGGTCAGTAAGGATTTGATCAAGGACATTCTCGAAGGTCAGGCCAAGACCCCAATGAATATTCGCATTACTCCCTATATTTTTTCTTTAATTGACTGGAAGGACCCTTATAACGATCCTTTGCGTAAACAGTTTTTGCCTGTGGGCTCTCAATTTATTCCCGACCACCCTTACTTTATGTCGGATTCATTAAATGAGGACGTGGATTCGCCAGTTCCGCTTTTAACTCACCGTTATTCTGACAAGGTCTTGTTTCTCCCAACAACAATCTGTCCTGTCTATTGCAGCTATTGTACTCGCAGCCGCATTATTGGCGGTTCAACTGAAACCTTAGACAAAGAGACCTATGGTGCTCAGGCCTCTAAGTGGGAGACGGTATTTGATTATTTAAGAAAACAACCATCGGTCGAAGATGTCGTCATCTCTGGCGGCGACGCTTTCATGCTAACTGCTGCCCAGATAAAATATATTGGCGAGCAGTTATTACAAATCCCGCATATTAGACGCATTCGTTACGCCACAAAAGGTATTGCTATTTTTCCCATGAAAATATTAACTGACGATGATTGGGTCAAGGCACTTTTAGATGTCCATGCCATGGGAAAAAGCTATGGCAAACAGGTCATGATCCACACCCATTTCTCTTGCGCCAATGAGATGACGAAATGGTCGGAAAGAGCGATGGAGAGACTCTTTTCTGAAGGCGTGCTGGTTCGCAATCAGGCGGTCTTACAGGCCGGAGTTAATGACAAGATTGAGGACATGGTGCTTTTAACCCGCAAGATTGGCTACATCAATATCCAGCCATATTATGTTTATATGCACGATATGGTGCCTGGCTGTGAACACTTTAGAACGACCTTAAGAGAAGGTGTCGAGATTGAAAAGGCCGTTCGTGGCACAACCGCTGGATTCAATACCCCGACATTTGTCTGCGACCTTCCTGGTGGAGGTGGCAAGCGCCATGTTGCCAGCTACGAATATTATGACGAGGAAAATGGTATATCCGTATGGCTAGCACCCAACGTGAAGCCGGGAAAAGTTTTTACTTACTTTGATCCTATTCATAAGCTTTCAGCCGAAGCGCAAAAGCGCTGGGCCGATCCACAAATTCGTGAGAGCATGATTCTCGATGCGATTAAAACTGCCGGGCTGGCGTAGAGCTTTTTTTAGGTACCGGCAATTTTAATTTTTTCAAAGCGTATTTTTGGCAGGAAAATGCTACGACTTGTGTCGGGATGAATTTTATCTCCCGCCAGTTGAAGTGTTTTTAAAATTTGATAGAAATTCCCCGACAAAGTCACGCCTTTAACCGCTCTTTGCTTTTGACCATTTACTAATATAAAGCCTGATGCTCCAAACGAAAAATCACCACTAATGGGGTCACTGCCAGAACTAGTTCCCTGCAAATCAATCACATAAAAAACTTCACCATCAAAAAGCTGTTGTTCTGGAATTGGGCCTGGGCCATAGACCTTATAAGTTGAACCCACTCCTAGAGTGCCACGACTGGTACGTGAAGCGTGAAAAGTGTTGGCAGTATCGAAATAACGGGAGGTTTGGGAATTGTGTAAAAATGTTTTTAAAACGCCTTCCTCAATCAGACTGGTTTCCCGATGCAAAAATCCCTCGCTGTCAAATAGCGACTCGCCATAGGCATCAGCATAATTGGGAATATCACTTAGGTTTAAAAATTTGGGTGCAATGGCGGTATTTATCTTATCTTTGAAGGGATTTTTTCCCTCCATGGCAGAGCGAGCACTGAAAATAATGGAAAAGAGTGACAAGAATTCCGCCAAGGTATCATGCTCAAAAATGACGTCATAGCTGCCAGTGGGGATAGGGGAGCCATGCAAAAGCCCAGAGGCAACCTCATAGGATTTATCAATACAACTTTGAGGGTCAAGATCAGAAAATTTACGGGCGATGGAGGAGTGATAGTGCATTGACTGTTTGCCATTACTGTCGATCAAGGCGGAAGTGTAACAGCTAAAAGAGCGGGAGCGCGAATAGGCCTTAAGACCAAAGGAGTTGGCCTGAAAGCTATGACCCTCACTCTCGCTGACTCCATTATAGGGCGCATTTTTGACTTCCGGCCCTTTATCCAAAATTTTTTGTTCCAAGGCCAGACTGAGTTCAATTTTTTTCTCTATGGATGTATCGTCTTGAGAAAAGTTTTTAGGCGATAAGTTGTTTAGCTCAATTTGTCCCAAGTCTTGGATTTTTTGCAATGGATCGTCTTTGACATAAGCGGTATTTTCCATCGCCTGTGAAACCATTTGCTCAAGAGCATTTTCATCCATGCTTTCTGAATAGCAAGTGGCGACACGATCACCCTTGGTAATGCGAATACCACAAGTTTGTGAGCCGGAAATCTTGGACTCTGCAATCGCCCCTTTCTCGGCCTTAAGACTTAGTCCATTGCCGCGAGCGTAGATAACTTCGGTGGCATCAGCACCCTTGCTGCGAGAGATGTCCATTATCTGCTGCAAAATACTCCAGGTATGGTTTAATTCTTGAGGTGTCATGCTTGTCCTCCAACTAAAATATCATCTACTTTTAAACTGGGTTGACCAACTGTGACTGGTACGCTGCCACTGACGCTTCCGCAAACTCCGGCAGAGTATTTCAGGTCATTTCCCACCATACTTATTTTTTTTAAAATGTCAGGTCCGGTACCTATGAGGGTGGCGGTTTTTAGTGCTTTGCCAATTTTTCCATTTTTGATTAAATAACACTCATCGGCCGAAAAATTAAATTCACCAGTTCCTGGTTGGACCGAACCGCCTCCCAAGGTCTTGCAGTAGATGCCGTGGTCAACACTGGTAATTAAATCCTCTAAGCTATAGCTTCCAGGTTGAATAAAGGTATTTCTCATGCGTGAAGCAGGAGCGAATTTGTAGCTTTGGCGGCGGCCCGAGCCACTTCTGGCATGGCCGGTTTTTAAGTGCCCGACGTAATCGACTAAAAAATTTGTCAGGATGCCATCTTTTATAAGCTGAGTTTTTTGTGTCGGCATGCCTTCATCATCTATATTTATGCTGCCCCATTTTCCCGCGATTGTGCCATCATCGCAAGCGCTCAGAGCTGGGTTGGCAATTTGCTCTCCCATCTTATCCCAAAATACCGAGGCCTTTTTTTGAACTGAAGTGGTTTCTAATAAATGACCACAGGCCTCATGGAAAATAACTCCGCCAAAGCCATTGCCTAAAATAACCGGCATTTTGCCTGCCGGGCAGTGATCAGCGTTGAGCTTTGTTATGGCCTGGGAGGCGATTCTTTCGCCAATTTCTTGGGCATTGAGAGATTCTATAAATTCGTAACCTGCCATCGCCCCAGGAATTTCAGAGCCCGTCGCTCTTTCCCCTGGCTTTTCTGCAATACAGGAAGTGTAAAGGCGTATGTAGTTTCTTTCATCCTGTGTGCACAGACCTTGTGAGTTGAAAATTTGCACCTGTTGCAATCGTTCGCCTAGAGAGATATCCACTTGAGAGATCTGGGAACTGCTATTTCTGGCGAATTTATCTAGCCCTTGCATAAAGGCAATTTTTTGTTCTAAAGGAAAAGCATGATTAATGCCTTTAATTGCCGGATGATGATTAATAAAAGCTTGTTGAGGATTTAATTTAAAATTGGCCAGGACATTGCTCTCCTTGGACATTTGTTGCCTGCCCAAAGGAGCGAGTAAACGGGTAATGCGAATGAGCTCATCAAGATCGGCCAAGTTGGTGTGGCCATAGACCACGTTAGTACCAAAGAGTAGGCGTATTCCAATGCCAAAATCAATGCCTCCGCCAAGTTCATTAACTTTGCTATCTAGAATGCGGATACTGCGAGAGGAGCTTTTATCCACAAAAATATCGACAAATTCAGCTCCTAGTCCTAGACCGCAACCAATGACTTCTTCGGCAATTTGCGAAGGGATCATGCTTTACTCCAGTGTTTTGATGAGGCAGAGTGAGATGTCATTTGCCTCGATATTATATACCACCCATTATGGTTTGAATCATTCTACGCATGACTCCCTGGGGGTATTTTTCCATTGCTTCTTTAAAAAAATCTTCTGTTTTATATTCGTCTTGTTTTAAAAAATTTTCGACAAAATCATGCGCCAAAATAAAAAGCATGGCGAGGGGACTCATTTTAGTAAAATTAATTCCCTTTGGGAAGCCTGAACCGTCGGGCTTCTCATGATGCTGTATGATTATATCGGCAGTGTCTTGTGGTGCTAATGAAAAATATGCGTTGACGAGTTTTGCCGCTTCTTCAGGATGGGCGACAAAAATTTCTTGTTCTTTTTGTGACAGTGCTGATTTTTTTTGATTGAACTCATTCATATCACTAATTAAGGACAACTCAGGAAATCCCGCCAAAGTAATATCGTGCAAAATACTGGCAAAGACCAATTTATCTTTTGTGCCTTTTGAGTGCCAGCCCAAGCGATTGGCCCAGTTGCCGGTTAAATAACACAATAGCAGCATGTGCTCGGTCAGATAGCGGTCTTTGCGCTTGGCGGATGAGGCCTGCTTTAAGAGTGATTCAAGTTTAGGCTTGGTGCCGATAAATTGAATCGTTTTATCGATGGATGATTCAATTTGTTCTTGAAACTCGCCATCGATCAGAAGTTCATCTTGAAAGCGTAAAATTTTTCTTTCAAAACGTTTACTTAATGGATCATCTTCACCGCGCAAAACAAATTTAAAACCAGAAAAGCTGGCAAAAAAAGCGCGCTGGCCATCGATTTGTTTCATCACCTCTTTGATCGTCTCTTTTTCAATATAGACATGGGTAATGCCGCGGCGTTTGTAATTATCGATTTCTTCTTGTGAAAGTATGCTGCCTTTGCGAAAGAGGGCGCTCATTTGCCCGGTCGCCTTATTTTTGATATAGACATCATTTTCAAGCCCATCGACAAATTTCAAAGTATCAATTTCAACATGGCGAAAGCGCTGATTTTCTTCTTCCGAGTTGCTCTCATTTTTTAAAAGATTCCCCAAAATCTGATTGAAGTTCTTTAAAAAATCTTCCTTAGAAATCAAATGTATATATTGGTAACGAGCAAGTGCGTGTGTTTGAATATCTTTTTCATTATCTAAAATTAAAATGAGATGTATTTTAGGCTCGGATTTATGAACTTTTTCTAAAATATCATTTAAAGAAAAGTCTTTCTTGTTGTTATTATAGACGATGGTGGCAAAGGATTGCTCCTCATTTTTCAAAGTTAAATAGGCCTCCTCTGAACTTTTTAGTACAGTGACCTGATTATTAAAGGATAGATCAAGAGAGACTTTGACGACCCTTGAAAATTGCGGGTCTTCAATGATGACAAGAACACCTGTCCCTCTTTTTGCTTGTTCCGCTATACTACGCCCCCTGATTTGGTTACCATTGATTATAACTCATTTTGGGGAAATATTGTTTGATTATGATTTGGGATCAGGTGTAATTGAACCTTTTGGTCTATTTAAGGTAATGTTTATGAGATGCTTACTGACATACAAAAACCAAATCCATTGCTCTACCATTTGCAGGCTATTTTATACAATCATCGTACTGGAAGTATTTTCATTATCTCCTGTTATGGCCAAGACGCCCGTCATTTTTTCTCAAGCATTTGAAAAATTGGGAAGTGGCGAGAAAAATAGGGGACTTATTTACAGCTTGAATTGGCTTGAACGCATAGAAAATAAGTATTTCAAGCGGCTAGCATCAAGCAAAGTGCAAGAACTTGAGCATAAGTATCAACAGAAAATGTTAGAAATGGATTTGCAGGCATTATTTGAGATTGTTCCCTATGGTCTTGGTAGCACAAGACACATGGTTCTCAAAGGTAGAGAGATAGATAAGGGTTTTCATTTAGGCCTAGGCCCAGATCTCTCATTACCTCAAGATTTCAAAGAAGGAGAGTTTGACCTGCTGGTTAGAGTTCAAAAAGACATACGGAGCGAAAGCAAAAGATATTTGCCGGAAATAAAGCTTAATATGGGTTTGGGAATGCAAAAATTACCAAACTATTTTGACTTTTGGCAGTCTTGGCTGAGCGTTAGTTACAATATTCTAAAACAGAAAATAAATCTTCTAGATACTTTTGCGCTGGAGTTTCCGCAAACGATGGCATTTTTAAAGAGATATTTTCAAATCGAAATCTCAGGGCATAATTTAACTCAAGACTTCTCACTCATGATTATAGATTTCAAAAGTATTATTAAGAAACAGGCGCTTGTTCAGGCCTATCCTAACCTATATAAGTATTTATGGAATTTAGATGATTTATTTAAAGGTCAGGGTAGGTTTGAAGATTTAGACGGTGATGAGTGGGTAAATTTTCAGATTGATACTCAAAAAGGATTTTTTTACAGTAAGTTTGCGCTTAATGAGAACAACTTCACTCCTTTGGCCGTATCACAAAAGAAATTTTGGCCAAAAAATTCAAGCTGGAGCGGTGCTTTATACATGGATGCCGAGGTAAAGTTTCAGGGCGTCAGGCCGACAATTAAAAAATATCGTCTGCCTCTTTTATGGAAAAAGGGTGAAGACCGTTCTTATCGCGCAATACTTGAGTTTGGCCATACCCCTGAGATTTCTTTTGAAAGTAACTTTTTTACTTTTATCCCTGTATTTTTTGCTCGTAAGGTGATGTCATTGGAAAGAGATGCTCGGAAATTTTTTGAACTTTTGGGCCATTTTGATAAAATCCAAACAGGTGGAATTCAGTTGCAAGTCAACGCAACGGGGCCCACTTTATTAAATGCCAAAATGGGTCTAACTTTTGAGGAAAGCTTTCTTATCCAGTTGGGTCTTGAGCTGATTACGCAAAAAATTAACCCTTCTTCAGATGTACAAAATGAGATGCAAAATTGGATAGGAGAGGGAATAAAGTCCTTAAAAATTGATCTAAAAAATTTAATGCAATAGGGGTACGAGGAGAAACAATGAATATCAATTTAATTACCAACATTGCCAGGCCGTTAGATGAAATTAAAGATAGTTTGGGAGAGCAATTATTTCGCTTGCTAACGCCTGAAAAGTTGCATTTAAAAGTCTCGCGATTTGATGGTATTTATGAAAATGCCAGCTTTGAAATTAAGCTAGGATATGGCCCTTTGCAAGGCAAGTGGGTGGGGCGAATAATCGAAGTTGGTGAGAGCGAAAATGAGTACTATTTTGTTGATGTCGGTGAGAGTTTACCTTTTCCTTTAAAGTCTTGGCGGCATACTCATCGCTTTATGAAGAATCTCCACGGCAATAGCACTGATGTGATTGATCAAATTGAGTTTACTGTCCAGTCTTCACTTTTTGCACCTTCGACCTATGCGATCCTACTAGCATTTTTTTTATGGCGACAACAGAAGATAAAAAGTTTGTAGTTTTCAGGCCACATCCTGGTCTGCCGGCCCAAAGTATTTGGCATCTTCAATCAAAGTCACTACCTGCTCGCGATGATTATCGGGTAAAGACTTTATGTTAGTGATAAACCTCATGGCATGGTTAATAATCTCGGGTGGCAGAGATGACACTTTGACCGAGATAATAGAATCTGGGCCACCTTCATCTAAAACAAATCCGTAACTTATTTCTCCAGCAGGAGAAAGATTAATTGTATTGCCTAAAACATTAATATGAATTTTATTAACTTTGCCATTATTCTCGGCATAATAGAGTGTGCACGAGCTATCTGGAGTGGTGAAATAATGGCCATTCCCATCGCTATCTTTCTTCAATTTGTCGCTAGATACTTCGATCATTTCAACTGCTTTTATTTCATCTACTAAAAATTCATCAACATGTTTTTTAAATTCGGCCTTATCACTGAAGAGTTCGCATCCAACTCCATTTTGAGAAAAATGTCGAATGGTTAAAACAATTGAGATAGGAGTATCATCTAAAATAATCTCAGCATTAATATTTGAGCCTTCTTGCAGCAGTGGCAACTGGCTGACAAATTGAAAGGCCAGACCCTGATGTGAAAGATTATTAAGCGTGCAGGCCACAAAACTCTTCTGATTAGGAACTTGCACACGAAATGAAATATTATGTAGCCCGCCAATATGAAAGCGATTGCCTCTAGAGACAAATGAATTTTGAACTATTAGTTCTTCTGGCTTGTTGTCCGTATTTTTTGGCAGATTGCTACCGGACTGTGATGAAGACATAAGGTCTCCTCCTTTCTAAACGAAGTATAAATTCACAAGCAGTAAGATTTATCGGTTTTTGAGATAACAGACTAAAGCATTTTTTATATGCCCCAATTTTTAAGGGGTTAGATTATGTTTGAGACAATCGATAATTTCAGGTGAAGTGCCTTCAAATTGGGCGTGGCAGTTTTCCAACACATTCTGAGCGTAGACCTCGCAACTGGCCTGTTTGAACTTTTCAGAATCACTGTATTTGATGCAAAAAAATGAAACTCTCTGGGATACAATCATCTGAAAGACTTCGGGCTCCATTTGAGTCATTGGTTTTTTCTTGGCGACTGCTTTGGCCGAAGTATTTGACTTGTTGCGATTTGGCCGTTTTTGGTATTTCCGCCAATTTTCTTGGCGCATTTTTTGGTACAGTTCAATATTTTGTCTTCTTTCTTTTTCCTCTCGTGACAAAGATTGGGAATCTTTTTCTAAAGTGGAATGGGGCTCAATACTTTTAATATTCGAACAAGAGGTAATAAAAAGTCCTAGCATCAGCACTGGAAGTTGGAGATGGGATCTGATCATCGTGAGTATGCTCCTTTTTTGGCCATAAAAAATACTTGCTGCCAGAAAAGTGCCACAATTTGTGGCCATAATTTTAATCCTTTTCTGCTCTATTTTACTCTTAACTTGTCAGAATTGGGTAGGAGAATAATCGCAGTTAGAATGCATGTTCCAAGGAGTATGTATGCACAAGTTAAAATCTCACATTATGATTGCTCTATTTTTCTCACTAACAATACCGCAATTGGTATCAGGGCAAGAACAGGAATGGAATCCCAACCAACATAAAAGGTTAGAATTAAAATCACTGAGGCTGGCCAAAGGTGCCGGCCTTGGTCAAAATTTGGACTGGAAAAAAGCTTATATAAACAAAAGTACTGGTCGCGCTCCGGCGTCGGTGCTACGGACTCGCGATTTGGCAGTGATGTCATCCCAGACGCAAGATATATTGCCGCCAGCGGCGACCAGAGGGGCAGTCAAGATGCGTGCCATTTGTTATGACAATAATGGTTTGAGCTATCTTTATCAAGACTCAGGCTATGGTGATTGTATCAATAATGCATCATCAGGTAGATTCTTGACGTTACAAGGCGCGGGAAGAGGGCTTTTTCTGGGGTTCTCTCTCTAGCTATTAGACAATCGTCCCTGTACGTAATCAGCAATATAAAGTCTATATTTGTTGATGAGCTCGGGATTTACAACTTTCATAAAATCTGGATGCATGGGCAAGTATTCATACAGCACTCTTTCAAGCATGCAGTGGATACTTTGGACTTCTAAATACAGTCGTATAAAGTAGTCCATATCTTTTTTATGCCAATGAACTAAAAGCGGCGCTAGGTCAGCATGGCCTTCACAGCTAGTACAGCCATTGCATTCGCCTCCGCGAAAAATGAAGTTCATATGATTTTGAGTATGAGTGTTTATTAGCGAATCGCGCTCCTCAGAAGACTCAGAAAATTTCTCAATCAGGGGGAGAGCAACATCTTGATTACTTCTTAAGGCCGAAAAGAGCTCTTCATATATGGTGGTATATAAGGCGGTAAAGATGATGTCTTCCATCATGAACTCAATGATCTCTTGAGGTGTGCTGGCCGATTTTTCGAGGGCATCAAGGGCAATCAGCGCCTGGTTATAAGCAAATTCTTGGGTAGATTCAAACTGGTGAAAATAATCTACCAGCGCCTTAAGCTCAGGATTGAAGCCTGCCCTATGTTTCTTAGGATAACCTTTTTCCATACTCATGCTTTTCTTCCTTGAATTGACCGATTGACGGTTTTCCGCACCTTCCTATGGTAGCACTCTTTAATGCACCTCACATCTGCTCTTAAAGAAACTCAGGTTATCGTTCTAACATATTGAAAAAAAAGGACAATTTAGGGTGACTCTGGCAGGCAAAATTTGCAGCAAAAAAAAGGCCTCTGGAAAATAATCTTCAGAGGCCCTCTTGTTTTTTAATTTTTTAAATTTTATTCCCCAAACGAGGGGCGATTAATTGACTCCAGATGAATGTAAGTAAGCTCTCGTCCATAAGTAATGGAGATACCTCACATCTCCAATGGGATAATTCCTAAGAGAACCTTACCCCGAAAAAAATTAATTAAGGCCAGGTGGTGCTGTTAAAAAAACTACGTGGTTGGGTATAACCCGAAGCCCACGACCACTAACCATAAGAATCTCCTTGGTTAATTTAATCAAAATAATCAGAAAACCCGGATAGGAAGCCTGAGGACTCCCACCGGAAAAGCTACAGTTGCTCTTGCTTATTTATTCTATGAGAGGAAGCATTTTTATCGGAGAAAAATAGTTGTTCTTGTCAAATATGCTGCAAATACAGTGAAAATTGGTGGACCGGCCTGTCCTTGTGCTATTTTTAAACGGCCCAAATTGTATACGACAATATACAATGAGAAAAATTCGTGGCATTTTTTCCCAAAATGACCTTAAAAATGCTTGGTTGAAGAGGATTTGATGGGAAACCTTTCCCGCGGCTAACATGGTTTTGACAATTATCCCCTATCTTTTTGATAGGTTGGATATGGTGTGCTTTTATGCTGCCTGAATATGTGGATTTCATTCGGCCGGGGTCATGATCTTTTAGGAGGAATTTTTTGAAAATTTACTACGTACTGGTGGCCCTGGCATTGGTGATGGCCTTCATTACCGGTCAGTCAGTCTTCTATCTACAAGGTCGCTTTAATGCTACGGAAGAGGATATTCAGGCCATTTCCAGTCTTAAGCTTGATTTTCAGGCCAGGGTTCCACCACAGGCCATTATTAACATTTCGGCCCATTATCCCAATCGTCATTTCTTTAAATTGCTTTCGCCCGTCTATACCGTACCATTACCTCAATTTGAGACTAGGGCAACTTTTTTGGGCAATAAAGACTGCTTTAAAAATATAAAAAATCTTTATGGAACTTTTAGTTTTGAGAAGATTTTTCTGTGGGAACAGTTCCGTTGCGGCAAGATAAAAAAATTACCTGATTCATTTTTTGAAAAGCCGCCCTATATGCATCCCTCTGGAATGAGCTTTGCCTATATGTCTTATTTAAGAGGCGGAGATTATTTTCATAGTCTCTACTGGCTGCTAGGAAATTTGCGCTTGTTTCATGTGACTGAATTACGCGAGATTCAGGAGTTATCAGGGCAGCTGAGTGGTGCCTATGAAGTCCTCTCTCGACTTTCCGAAGATAATTTGCGTTCGATTTCAAAAGGACAAGGGACAATTTTGAATAGGGATTATCTATTGGCGCGAATTATATATCCCGATGGCCCAGGGCTGTTAGAGTTTCGAGTCTATGGCAGGCGTGATTTAAATGCTTTTTTAAAAAATTCAAATTATACATTGGCAGTTTTCCAAGAAGGGCAAAGCTGTCTTTACCAGGATGGCCAACTTTGCTGGAACCAAAATTCAAAAAAGATTTTTGAGTTTTTAAATCTATCCCATGTCGCCTATTTTTCGGGCTCGTTGCTCATGACTTCTTTAGTGGCGGGGGCGTTGTTTGGTGCCTTAAAAAAAGCTCGCGCCGAGGAGGAGAGAAAAAAACTGGCATTACAGATTTTAACACATGAAATTCGTACTCCCGTGGCCAGTATGCTCTTGCAGCTCGAGCAACTGGGCGGTGGTTTTGATCAGCTTGACAATGATAAACAAGAGGCATTTCTAAGGCTTTCAGGTGATGTTTATCGCTTAAAAAAGTTGGCAGAAACTTCAAAGTCATATTTGAGATTGTCTCACTCAAAAGAAAGTTTAGGTCTTAAGATGTCGCAAGTGACTTCACTTAACGAATTTATTGCAAATGTGTTAGATGATTTTCCAGTCAACTCGATCAACTTTATTAAGCCCGCTAGTGATCGTAGCTTAATAACAGATCCTTATTGGTTGGCAATATGCTTGAAGAATTTGCTGGAGAATGCACTTTCACATGGGGTCCCACCAATTATTTTAAAATTCGAAGAAAACCTTTCCAAAATTAATATTATTGTTCAGGATTCTGGAAGCTTGGAGTTTCAGGATTTGGCCAAGCTCACTTCAGAATATGTAAAGGGCAGTAGTTCTAAGGGAACTGGGCTGGGACTTTCAATTGTTAAGAAAGTAATTGCCGAAATGGGAGGAGAGTTGCGATTAAAGACCCATCCAACGCAATTTATCATTAGTCTAAGTAGCAAAAATTCTATTAAAGCAAAATTTGATAATGCAGAAGAGGTTAAGTGTTCAAATAGGAGTACATAATGGAAAAGATTCTTTTAGTCGAAGATGATGACAACTTAGGCCCATCGCTTAAAAAATATTTGAAAGAGCAAGGGATGGAAGTGAAGTTGACTGAATCTTTAAAGACGGCACGTGAAGTTGATAGTACCGCTTACTCAGTCGTCGTTTTAGACTGGATGCTACCCGATGGTCAGGGAATAGATCTATTGAAGGAAATGCGGGCCAACGGAGTGGAGACTCCAGTTATCATGTTAACCGCCAGAACGGACTTGATTGATAGGGTGGTAGGATTGGAATCAGGGGCCAATGATTATATGAGCAAGCCCTTTGAGCCAAGAGAATTAGTGGCGCGAATTCGAGTACAGCTACGCCATTTACAAGGACAGGCAGCAAGTAGCTCCATGACAAAGGAGAAGCTCGCCTATCAGAATATCTCAATGGATTTGAATGAGCGAAGGGTAAGGTTTAATGATGTCGCAGTTGATCTTACCAAAATGGAATTTGAGCTTTTGCGCCTATTTTTGGAGCAACCTGGGCGCGCATTTAGTCGCGAGGAAATTCTTAACAAAGTATGGGGCTACGAAAATTATCCAACCACTAGAACTGTCGATACTCACGTTCTTCAATTGCGGCAAAAATTTGAAGAGGAACTGATTGAAACAGTGCGTGGTATTGGTTATCGTTTGAAAAAATGAAGTTTTGACAAATTCTTGTCATTTGGCTGACTCAGCATAAATTCCAGCATGTTTAAATATTTGTGAGCAAGCAAGAGGCGAATGCCAAATGGCCGGTGGTCTTTTCTAAAAAGTCCCACCACACAATAGGTTACTGAATCATTTCTCTCCCAACCTGCAAGAGGGTACCTTTGAATAAAGGGCCCAACTCTTTCACATTTCACCCATACCACTGGCCAGCTCGAGGGAGGAAGGAATCCTCCCTCTCCTTGTCAGCAGCATGCAACTTTTTAGGCCGTAGATTGATATATCATTGAATTGAAAAAATCGGGTAAGCTATGAATTTTTTGGGAAAATAGTGCTTTTAAGGCATAAGGCTTGGGCGATGTGGTCTCTTGAGAGATAATCAAGTTTATGTCGCTTTATAAAATTATTTTATCAAGTTTTTTGATGGCCTCTTTTTCATCACTCCTTTTTGCCGCCGGATTAGCACAGGATAAATGCCAAGTTGGTAACAAAAACGAATGCAAGTCACCACTTGTGTGCTTACCTGTTTTATCTGCCTCATCTAACGATAGGTTAGGTGTTTGCGAAATTCCCAAAATCTTATCTCTTTACGATGAATTGGGACCTGATCCTGAGTTTAGCTTGGATGGCGCAAGCTGCCAGGGTAAATTTACTGATGCTGAGTTAGAATCAAGAATTGGGTTGCTCAGCAACTGGGAGGGACAAGGCACTTATCGCTATTGGTTTACTTCTTTGCCTAACAAGAATGTTTATCGCATTGGTGATGAGGCCTTTATTTTGGCCTATATTTGGCTATTTAAAAATACCGACATAGATTCAAAGTTTGGCGCCAATTTTAAGGCGAAACTGCTAGCTCAAGAATTATACGATATCTTTGATTTATTTTATGCCGAAGGAGTTCGTCGCAGTTTCTCACTTATGGAGAAGCTAGATAAACTTAAAAAATGCCTTGATGTTCAAGGTCCGATAGCTTTCCAATTGCAGTATCAAATAGATGATATTTTGGAAGAGTCATTGATGGGAACAATTCGTGCCTATCAGTGCGGTGGAGTTGAAAATCTAAACGAAACAGATTTAAGTTGTAAATCAGAGGAAAATAAATTTTTTGCTGATTCGCTGATGGAAATAGCCACCATCTCTGTGAATGAACACAATCAATGTGCTGACGTTCTCGCCAACAGTTGTCAGAAAAACTTTACTTCGAATTGGCATGATCCCTCAAGGCATGAGTTTATTGTCAATGCCATTAAGGAAGAAACGGGGGAGGATTACGGCAACATGTTTGGTGGCCCTTATCACAATCTAGGTATAGATGGCCTAGTAGATCCACCTCTTAATTCGCTTTGGGCACCAGAGAAATTAAAAAATAATGTTCCGGGTTTATTTTCAGACCTGAATTCAAAAAATCAAACTTTGAAAATAACCATGCCTGGGCCCGAGGGCAGACCGCCAAATTTTCACTGGCAGGTATTATTGCAGCCTGAAAAATTAAATGAAGCGTTCCCCGCAAATCCTGCCTTTAAAGGGCTTTCATTTTTACATTATCATGAAAAAATGAGCTATATAACTCCCGATTCATCAGTCTACCACCTGGCATCTGGTAGCAACCCGAGTGCTGATGAAAGTATTTATTGGAATGGTCCCCTGACCATTGCATCGGAAGCCGTTCGAATTATGGAGCATTATAGCGCCTCAGACGATGATGGACTACAGCACTTGCGCCAACTTCATATGAACTATCATAACGATGTGGTGCGCCCCCGATTAGGACGCCTGATGCAGTTTTATATTAAGAAACTCCAGATGATCCAACAAGAAAAGCTGTGTTTAGCTGCGAAAATTAGGGTCACAGCTGAGAGGATGGGAGTTGATGTCAATGATGCTAGCTATGATCCTGCGCAAGTCGTATTGGATAGCACTACTCCTAGTTGCATCGCCTCTTCCAGTGGTGGCGGTGGCGGCGATAGCGGATCTTCTTCCAACTTGGCAACTTCTTCCGGGCCACAAAATTATGATAAAGGTGCTCTTGCCACGGACGCAGGCCTAGGCAGTGGCACACAACTCGCTGTTGCTGCTAATCCAAATCAAGATTCTAGGGATATTACGATTAATATTAAGTCGAGGCTAAGTGACAGTTCTAAAGCGTTAAAGGGCATCAACCTTAAAACTCTCTCTGGAAATAGTCTGGGACTCAATTTGCAAGCACGTTCAAATATATCGGCAGCGATAGGGCAAAGGCTAGCATTACAAAAATCATCCGGACTGTTAGAAAAGAAGAAAAATATGGACTCACATCCACAACATCCAGAAATTGTGCTGCAACAAAAAATGCAGGAAGTAGGACATAAGCTAATGAAATCTAGGTCAAGTTTATCGCTATTACATGGCAATGGAGCAAGTGCCAGCCTGGCAGTAGAGGGGGCAGATAAACCTGCCATCGTGGCGGCAAATAGGCCTACAGGCAAGGTTGCTGCTATTGTGAGTGCTGCTAAGCCGGTCCCAGTCGAGGAAAAAATAAAAATAGTGGTAAAAGTTGATAAAAATACAAAAGATGGAGCGCAAGTTTCTCATACCGGACTTTCTCCCGATCTGGAGGAAAAGATACTTTCGCATATCAATCCGGCCGATTTCAAAAGCCATGAAGATGATAGTCTCTGGATTAAAGTCACCAACGCCTATATCAAAAGTTATCGTAAGCTTTTTCGCTCCAAAAACTAGATGGGGCACATGATAGAGTGTCTAAACTTTTGACAGCTCTTACCTTTTTACAATTTGACACGCAAATGAAGAAATTAGGGGCACAATATTGCATGGTAAAAAATCGCCTTTGGTACCTACTTCTATTGGGTGCATTGCTAAATGCACTCTTGCCCAAGACTTTACTGGCCCAAAATCAGGAAGTGA
>Ga0210057_1002580_pt1 | contig 25761 bp, 23 predicted proteins | sample CryGeyCG2114_010_2_FD_183968 | JGI IMG/M metagenome (GOLD analysis project Ga0210057, IMG submission 183968) | Groundwater microbial communities from aquifer - Crystal Geyser CG10_big_fil_rev_8/21/14_0.10 (SPAdes) (version 2) | ecosystem: Environmental > Aquatic > Deep subsurface > Groundwater ...
TCCAGCTGTGGAGCAAGAAGCTGCCAGCATAGGCGATAATCTTTTTGTCTTGAGGAAGGTCCAGCTGCTGACGGGCATCTTCTTTTGAGACATCAATGTTGAACCGGGCTAGGTCCACGGCGTCGGGAGCAATCCATATTTTTTTCTCGTCTATACCGGCTTCAATAAATTCTTTTTTTGCGTTTTCGGTTATCAAAATCAGGCCTTTTAGTTTTGGAAAGAAAATCCGATGCCATCTGAATCTTTTTTTGAAAGCGTGGATTTCCAGAAAAACTTTTTTATTTAAAAGAATCAGCAACCAGGGAGAAAATTCATCTCTTAAATAAAATAAGGCGTCATTTTTAAATTTATTGGGGTTGAATAAGACATACAAAAATACGCCAAAGGCGAAAAGTAGCGCCTGTATATAAATAAAAAATTTGTTTATCTTTTCAAATCGTAAAAAATCAAAAGAATAAATTTTCTTTACCTTAAAATTTTCTTGAATATTGTAGAATTTAAAAATATCCTCTTTAATTGTATTATCTCTCTTGGGCACGATTAGCTCAACTTCCAGCCCTTGAGCCGCAAAAGCCTCGCACATTTTTGAAATTTGGAGACCGTGCGCTTTTTCGGTTGGCATACGGATGTTGGCGATATAAAACAGTTTCATCCCGTTAGAGAAAGAAAGCGCTTTAAACGATTTTTCAAATATCTTTTGCCCATACTTGACTTTAAGTATCTTTCACGGGCAAAAGCATCGTTCTTATTAAAACACGCTTCGTAGTAAATAATAATAAAAGGACCACGACCTTTTGTAGAAAGTATAAGACCAGTATTATATTCTTTAAAACGCTTCCGTAAATCGTCCATGCAACCAGTATACCAGCGCTTATCTTTTTTGCTCTGTAATAAATACGTAAACCAGTTTTTAGTTTCTCTAACGGGATTCATAATTTTGGATTTTTACAGAGGAAAACAATCGAAAAAGAAAATAACCCGGGCGATATTTTACCTAAGAACCCTAAGCGACCCATGGGGACAAATTCAACTTTAACAAAATATTTTTTTAAAACAGATACCAATTCCGAATAAGAAAATTGGTGAACATGGGTAGGATCAGCCAAGGCTGTTTTTGAAGGTCTAGCGAGGAAAAGCCTTATTCTGTTGGCCAAACTAAAGGCGTTTGGCACCGAGCCCATAAACAATCCTTCTGGCTTCAGGGTCTTGGAAATTTTATTAATTACATTTTGCGGATAATAAAGGTGCTCCAAAACTTCACTGGCCACTATCGCGTCAAATTCTTCTTCGCCAAAAGGCCATTCTGAGTTTAAATCAATATGATATCCTTTTACATTGAATCTTCTCTCAAATAAATCCAGCGCTGATCTGTCAATATCCGCCCCTGTTATTTCGTTGCCAGCAAAAAACAGCTGGGTCAGGCTGCCATCGCGGCAGCCCAGCTCCAGGACTTTTTTGTTCCTTCCGAGCCAATCTGAAAATAATGCTCCTTTTTCTTTGCCGTATATTCCGATACTGCCCATTTTAGATTCGTTCCGGACATAATGTATTTTTTCTAAACCTTCTGTCATTAAATTATTGTTTTACTGTTAAAATTCTGTTTTTCTATGATACTACGTAGTATCATAGAAAAATCATTATTAAATTAGCTCAATAAATCGTTGATGACAGTTTTTGATTCTAATTTTTGACGAATATACTCTTGGGCACGCTCAACCATAAACCTTCTTTCATTATTTCCCTTATCCAAACAAAAATCTATTTTATTTTTTAAATCTTCAGGATCATTTTTCCAATAAAATCCCCGCTCGCCGTCATGCCCGATTGTTTCTTTTATTCCGCCTGCCAACGTTCCGATTACCGGCACGCCCATAAACATTGCTTCCCAAAATACCAGCCCCAGGCCTTCGGAACGAGACAATAAAATAAATATATCAGCATCCTGATAATAATTCCAGATATTTTCTCTACTTTGATAACCGGCGAATACTATTCTATTTTCCATGTTTAAATCCTTGGCTTGCCTTATCAGCTTGTCTTTTTGACTTCCTTCGCCTACGACAATCAAAATAAGGTCATTTTGTTTTAACGAATTAAATACCGCCAACAAATCGTTAAATCCTTTTTCCGGCTCAAGCCTGCCGACTGAAAGCAGAATTTTTTTATCATCAGCAATATTGTATTTTTTACGGATAGTCCCCTTCTGAGAAACCAAAATAAATTCCTTATCACGCTCCAATATATCGGGCGTTATTATTTTGATCTTTTCTGCGTTGATTCCCAGATCAACAATATATTTTTTGGTAGATTCGCTGATAACAAAGAATTGGTCGACGAAATATTTGCCGACAGATTCGGCTGATTTTTGATAATAATAGCGCCAGCCCGGAAACTTTCTTGTCCTGACCAGACCCGACGGCAAATTTCCTAGAAATAAAACAATTTTGCTGCGCCAGAAAATTTTAGGGAAAATGCCCGAAAAAATCAAAGGGAAATCATATACCAAGACGATGTCCGGCTTGAAATTATGCCTGCCCAAGATAATTGGCACTAAAAAATCCGAAAAAAGATCGCAAAAAATCCTCCATCCAAAAAAGGCTTTAAAATGAACAGTTTCAATATTCTTGATTTTTTTATGATATTTTTTGACAGACCAGCTGATGAAAAAGAATTCGTTAAAATCGGGATTTAATCTGTCTCTTTTCAATTTCTGGATCACTTCATCGAAATTATTCTCAAAAATATTTCTCCAGTCAAAAGAAATTACGGCTATTTTTAATTTTTTGTCCTGTTTTTCCATTATAGATTTTTAAACTCCTGCATCAACTTATCCATCAGTTTTGCCAGACTATGATTTTTAACGACATAATCCCGCAACTGAACGCCCGAATCTATTTTTGTTTGGCTGTTCAGAGAAAAAAGCGATTCTATTTTCCTGGCTAGGTCATCCGCGTTATTCTCCAAAAAGGTAAATCTGGTGCCAATTTTGCGCTCGTATGACCTGTTTGAAACCAGAACCAAGGATTCGCAAGCCATCGCTTCCAATATCGTTTTATCAAAGCTCCCTGTCGGAGTTAGATTAATGAAAACTTCAAAGCGGTTATAAATTTCTGGCGTTTCCAAATAAGGTACACCTTTTCGCCATAGAACCATATCACTCGCTTTTTGCTGCAGACCATAATAATATTTTTCATCGCGGGCGGGACAATTACCGACGACTTCTGCTTTAAACCTAATATTTTTTCTTTTCAAAATCTGCAACGCATTAATTAGAACTTCAATTTTTTTTATGGGAGAAATTCTGCCTAGATACAGCAAAGAACGCATTTCTTTTTGTATTTCGTAATCTTTTTTAAAAAAATCCGTGTCTATGCCGGCGGGCATCAATATCGCCTTTTTATATTTGGCGACATAAGCGAATTCCGAAACGCAAAAAATTTTATCCGAAAGAAAAACCGCTATCTTGGTAAAAAAATTTCCTATCGGATGATTCCGCCAAAGGGCTATTTTTTTGCCCAGGAGTTTCCAAATAATTCCGGCTAGACACACATATTCCTGGTTCATATGTACAAAAACCAAATCGTAATCCCGCCTTTCCTGCCAGATATATCTGTAAAGCCGCCAGATGTATTGCCCGCGCGATTTTTTCTGCTCTTTGCCCAAAGAAAGCACCTTGACGTTCAACGGCAACTCATATTGACCTTTTCCCAAACAAATGACGGTAATTGACTGGCAGTGCTTGGCCAGTTCGGAGAGCCAACCGTGCACAAAACCTAGTAAATCATCATTTTTATCCACTTTTTGCGTGATAAATAAAAGTTTCATTTATTTTTAATAGTTTTTAGCAGACCTTCCTGCAAAGTTGTTTCTTCCATATTAAATAATTTCCGCCAGTTATATTCTTCAAAAATTTCATCAGCTAGGAGCGAATCTATCTGCCAGGCAGGCATGGGTGAAAAAGGCAGACGGCAGACAATTTTTAAAACACTTTTAAAAAAGTCTGGCCAATTAATAATTGAAAATTTATATCCCAACCCCTTTAGCGCTTTCAAAATATCCATATAGCTTATGGCCCTGCCGGCAATATTGATGACCTGATTTGACGGCAGGTCTAAGCTTTTCATTATAATTTGAGCCAGATCATCAATAAATAAAAGCTGCATCCTGAACCTAAACCCTGGCATAAACGGTAATTTTTTTGCCAGCTTCAATAAAAAACCGATGTTTTTCTTGTCTCCCGGACCATAAACCATGCTTGGCCGCAGAATTATATGCGGCACTTCTGAAGCAGCAATAATTTTTTCTGCTTCGCGCTTTGACTCATTATAGGGATTGCCTGCTCTTGATAAAACCTTTAGACTTGAGAGAAAAATAAGGCGTCCTGTATTATTTTTTTTGCAAAAATCAACAATATTTTTAGTTCCCTCAACATTCACTTTCCTGAAAATTTCAGTATTTTTTTTATCAATAACATTGGCCAGGTGAATTACCGTTTCAATTTCTTGCTCCGTTTGGAAATTCAAGACCTTGTTGCGATTTGTAATGTCGCCTTGAAAAGTAACAATATCATAATCATTTTCTTTTAGCAAAATTGAAAGCCGCGAGCCAATAAAGCCTCCTGACCCTGTGATTAAAATGGCCATAATAAAAATTTTTCAAAAAAATATTTAGGCATATGTCTTAAAAGATAAGCCGGCCTAAAATAATAAGAGACGAAAGCTTCCTCTTTTAAAGCCAGCAGTTTCTGCGCGCTCAAAAATTCGTGCTCCGATACCGGAGTATATGCATCATACTCCTCCCAATCAAAAGTGTTCATTTTACCTTCGTTTTTTAATTTTTCAAAAAAAGCAGTGCCCGGGTAAGGCGTGGAAATCGTAAATTGGGCTACCAGCGTATTCAGTTTTTTTGCATAATCTATCGTTGCCGAAACGCTTTCCTCTGTGTCGCCTCCCATTCCAATAATATAGAAAGCGGCAATGCTGATTCCCCGCCCATGGCAAAAAGAAATAATTTTATTCTGGTGATTAATCTCAATCGGCAGGCGACTGGATTTTTTAAGGACCTCTTTGCTGGCTGACTCAACCCCTGAATTTAAATGTCGCAGGCCGGCCTGATACATAGTTTTTAACAGATCTTCATCCAGACAGTCAATCCTTGTCTCGCAAGACCAAATTATATTGAGATTTTTTTTGATTAATTCATGGCTAAATTTTAAAGTTCTTTCTTTATTTAAGGTAAAAATTGGGTCCCGGAAATCAACTGCCCGAATCCCGTATTTATTTTTTAAATACTCCATTTCCCCTATCACATTTTCAATTGAACGAAGGCGCACTTTTTTACCGGAATTTACAGGATAAGGACAATAAAAACAGCAGCCGTAAGGGCATCCTCTGGAAGAGAGCATAACTAAAACCGGCTTTTTATTTAAAGCAGGCGAATAGGAATATTTTTTAACGGGGAATAAGCTCCAATCCGGATATGGAAGCGAATCAATGTCCTGGACCGGCTGAACTTCCAAGAGCCCTTTGGGCAGCCTGCTATCGGAAATAATTTTCAGTATGCCGGCTTCCGGCTCGCCGCGAATCACAAAATCCGCGTCGGCCAAAAAAAATTCAGGAACAGCCGAGGCGAAAGTGCCAAAAACTCCCACATAAAATCCTTTCTTTTTCAAGACTTTTATTATTCCCAACTCGTGACGGCAATCAACAATGGAAGAAGGCACTAAAACCAAATCTGCTTTCTCGACATTAAAATCCAATCCAGCCCCGACCTCAACCAGCTGAACCTCCCATCCCGCTTTTTTAAAAATGGCGGCAATATAGGCAATGGTAATTTCTGGCAAAACAACATTTTTCCTTTTGACATATTCAAAGATTCTGGCCCTCAAAGAATCCCCTATCCAAGTCCCTGTCCCCATGCCGCCGGCCAAATCTTTATTAATGCATTTTCTGTCAGACCTGCCTTTTATATTGAATAACAAAACTTTCATAATTTTCTCTAAAATTTCAATACTCGAACATTCTCACATTCTCAAGAATGTGAGAATGTTTCTATGAGTCTAATTAATTTTTGGCCGTAGGGGGAAAGCGAATGTGCCACTGCCCTGCCCTGGTATCTTTTGTCCAAAAGGCCGGCGTTAACGAGGGATTTGGTATGGCCGGAGATTGTCTTAAAATTGCATTTTAATCTCTCGGCGATTTCTTCCAGAGTAATCCCGTCAAAGTTCTTTATCAAAAATAAAATGTCCAGGCGTCTGTGATTGGCAATGCCCTTAAAATGCCGTTCCAATTGCTTGCTTGTTTTTGTCTTATTCATAATTCCATTATACCACGATATTCTTATATTCTCGAGAATGTAAGAATATAGTTAACTTCCTAATTTATCAAATACCGTCACATCACCTTTTTCATACTCTCCCATTTCCAATCCATCAAAATAAAAATGATCGCCGTCTTGGTAAAAGAATAAAGATAATTTACTATCTAAACAGACAATAAAACCTCGGCCGCTCCGGCTTGGCAAAGGCGTAATATCGATGCGTTCAACTCCGTCAAAAAGCTTCATTGCGTATTTAACTTTGCGGTCGTCCAGGCCCTGCTTTACAGCGACGTAACGCAAAAAACTTTTAGGCGCCAAACGCATAAATAATTTAATAATCCAGTTTATTTCAAACTTTGCCATGAAAAATAATTTTATCGCGAAATTCTGTTACACCGGGAAAGGCCTTCTCAAATTCACTCTTGGCCTCCTCAGCCAATTTTATGATTTTGACAATCTGCTTTGCCTGAATTGCTCCATGCCCGATCAAATTTAAAATCACCTCTATACTTCTTTTACACACAAGCAAAGAATAATATCCCAAAGCCGCAGAAACCAAAGGGTCTGGACGAGAAAAATCATCTTTGTCTTTCTTCTCTTCAATTCTGGAATGTAAAGCCCGGGCTGCCTTCACAAAAATTAAATGGCAATAAAAACAAAGTTCCTGCATTTCATTATATAAATACAATAATACTTGCTCGTTACATAAAGGATAAGAAAAGTTTTCAAAAAATCTTGCGAATTTCCTGGAAATTAAACGACATTTTTTAAAAAGCATGTTTTTTACCACAGCTGCGGCTGCCGCTCTTTCAAATTTATCAGCTCTTTTTTCATCCTCTTTTGTAATTTTAACCCCCTCTTTTTTTATCATTTCCTGCACCAATTTCATAGTTTGCGTCATCGTCTCCGCCACGTGTTCAAATATAACCTTCATGTCATGGGAGTCTTTGCCCTCTATCTGACATTTAACTTTAAAATTCACATCATCCTGATAAATTTTGCAATCATCTTGAAATTCCTCGCATCTTTCACAAAATCTGTCACAAAAATTAAAAGGTAGCCATTTGAGAAAAAATTTTCGATTTGCTGCACTTATTTTCTGCATTTTAATATTCATACAACATTCTGATATTCTCGAGAATGTAAGAAGGTTGTATATATTGGCTCGAAACGATGGGGATTGGGATTAAATAACGGTGACTGACACCTTTTTCTTTTCACTGCAGTTCGCCAACTGGCATGACATCGCTATAAGCCATCCTAAGAACCGGTTTGATTGACAGTTCCTCTGGATTGTCTATCTTCCTCCACTCTTTTTTCATGCCTTGCTCAATTTCAAACGGTTTAATGAAATCGGTAGTAAATCCCTTTGTTGTAACACCCCCAGTTTGTTCGTCTTTAAATCCCCGGATACTAACTGGCAAATCTCCAAGAAAATATTCCTTAGAAACCAACGCATTAAGAACTAATAACAATTATATTTTTGGGCTTAATGGTAAATTCGTGATGCTGAAAATTTATAAGAATCTGCTTAATCTTTCTTTAAATCTTTCCATACTCAATAATAAATCAATTAATCCATTGCCAAAAAATACGGCAATCATCGTCCACAATATCCTATCCAGCCAAAATTTTCTTTTTTCAATCAGATGGACAATAAAAAATCCGGCAAAAATGGCCAAAATCGGATAAATCTGGAAGCGGTATCTTGTTTCCACCACCGTGACAAAAACGAATAAAGGAGTCGTAATCAAAAATGCGAACAAATAATAAACTGCCTGATTTTTTAATTTAATTGATTTAATTAAACCGCCAAAACCTGTAATAAACAAAATTATTGATGACAAGGCCGAAGAAAGTATAAATATAAACTGACCCAAGCCTTTTTGATAGAACCAAAATCCCATCGGACGGATTATGCTGAAATATTTATTCACCCGCAGAAAAGTCAACTTAATGAATTCCGCCGGATATTTCTGCAAAAATATTTTAAATTGCCTTAGGGATTCATCTTGTATCTCACCAAAAGAATGACTGCCCTGAAAATCGGCTTGTTCTTTGGTGGGCTCCTGCTCGCCGTTGCCGTTATGATAATTGCCGATCCAAAAATTAAGGGCACCCGCCGCGCCAAAAGGCATGATTTTTTGATAAATCACATAATTTCTAATCGTCCACGGAGTGAAAACTGCGATCAAAATAAGCAAAAATAGAACTGCGTGTAAAACTTGCTTCCGTTTATAGAATGGTACACTGATCTCTTTTTGTTGATTTTTGTAGAAGAAGAATAAAATTATCGGAACAAAAAGCAAAACAGGCGGCCTGGCCAAAACGGCTAAACCCGCTACCAATGCCAATCCGGCAAGCGACCATAATGTTTTTTTGTAAAAATACAAGAAAAACAAATATATTATCAGGCAAACCAAAAAAATATATAGCGTCTCGGTCAGAACCATTGCGGAAATCTCTATTAGGTCCGGATAGAATCCTAAAATTGCGGCCGCCCACAATCCGATTCTCCTTTTTGATGCAAAATTTGAAAATATTAAAAGCGCGGTCAAATAGACAAACCAGGTACTCAAAGCATGCATAACGGCCTGCACTATCCAAACAGGTTCATAATGATGACCAAAAATTTTATAAATTCCGGCCAAAAAATACTCATACAAAGGCCCGACTCGTGTAATAGATGTATCTTGAGTAAGATCGCTTCCTACTGTTTGCCTGTAGCCGTAACCTTGGGCAATATTGAAACCGATAGAGTCATAAGCCTGCGCATCAACCTGCGGTTTTATTCTGAAATGAAACGAATAAAAAAAGCTTAAGCCGAAAGAAACTAATAAAATTAGAATTAGGATTTTATTTTGTTTTAAATATTTTTTTAATTTATTATTATTTTCCATACGTGTAATGTGAAATTCAGCTCTATTTTTATTCCCTGAGCAAGTCCCGCTTAGCGGGACGCCGAAGGGTCTTATATAGCCTTCGACTTCGGCCTGACGGCCTCCGCTCAGGCAATAAGCAGTTCGTTTAAACCAATGAATTTTATATCAGGCGTTATTTTCCATATAAAAATTTTAGCAGGCCTAATCCTCCTTTTATTTCCTGCTTCAGCTGCGCCCAATTCCTGATATGAGACATACGGCGCAGAATCATTTTTGGACGAAAATAAAATTTCCGATGGGCTAATTGATAATAATAATGAAGTTTTTCCCGGCTAAGTCCAGGTAATTCCAGCACCACATTTGAATAGCTATAGTCATTCCAATTAAAGCTTTTGATGTAATTTTTTTCTTTTGCCCAATTAAAAAGTTCGGTTCCAGGATATGGTGTTGTGATATTGAATTGCGCTTCATCGGGATCCAATTTTATGGCAAAATCAATCGTTTTTTTGATTGTCTCTTCGGTCTCGCCCTGATTGCCAAACATAAAAGACGCCCTTGTTTCAACACCCATCTTTCGGGCCAACTTCACGACTTCTTGCACCTGCTCAAGCGATATTTTTTTATTTATATTCTGGAGAATCTGTTCATCGGCCGATTCAACGCCAAATAAAATCAGATGGCAACCGGCTTGCTTCATCAAACCCAGCAATTCTTCATTAATATAATCAACTCTTGTAAAACAAGACCAGGTGATGTCTATTTTTTCCTCTATGATTATACTACAAAATTCTTTGACTAAATTTTTAAACAAAGTGAAAGTATCATCATAAAAGGCGAATTCTTTGATGCCATAATTTTTCTGCAAAAATTTAATTTCTTCAATAATATTTCTGGCGGAGCGCTTTCTGACTAGACCACGGAAAGTCCGATAACAAAAAGTACATCTCCCCGGGCATCCTCGCGTTGCCAAAAGAACCATCGCCGGCAGACATTTATAGCTGCCAATTGCCGGATAATATTTATCCATTGGCAATAAATGATAAGCCGGGAACGGAATTGTGTCCAAGTCTTGAATTAGCGGCCTTAATGGATTTTTTATAATCTGACCGTTGTCTTTATAGCAAAGTCCTAAAATCTTTTCTTGTTTTTCTCCATTGACCAATTCTTTCATCGTCTCTTCGCCTTCATCAATTAACAAAAAATTAACCGCTTTATTTACTATAACTTCTTCGGGCATGACGGAAGGATGAATTCCTCCTAAAATAATTTTTGCTTGAGGGAAATTTTTTTTAGCTATATCGGCTATTGCCAGCGCATTATTTATCAAGGGAGTAGTGGCGGTTAATCCAATAAAATCAAGATTCTGGTAATTTTTCAAAATTTTTTCTGTGTCTCCGATTGTGTAATGTTCGGCCGAACAATCCAAATAATAAACTTCATGACCCTCTTTTTCCAAAACCGCCGCAATATAAGCCAAACCTAAACTCGGCCAGCAGCTAGCCACCTGCTTCCATAAATTCTTGTCCTCTCCGATAACCCAGGGCGGATTGATTAATAAAACTTTTTTCACCCCGTTAGAAATTTCATTATCTTTTGTCATTGAAGTAATTTTTTAATCTTTTATCTAAATTATTGACGCACTCCGTATACCAATATCCATCTCGCATGCCCTCCAACACACAAACATACCATAAATTTCTAACGGGGTTCACCCTGTTAAAAATTTTACTTATCATTGAAATATTTTTTTAATTTTTTAAAACTCCAATTGCCCAATATTAACCAAATATAAAATTTCCGTGAATTTCTAACGGGGTTCATTTTTTAAATCTATATTTTAATAAAGTCCAAACCGCTTCCAAAGCGTCTTTCCAATTAATTTTTTTCCCCTCATTTTTGTGGCGCGGATAATAATTTATCGGCACTTCGTGGATTTTTATACCTTTTTTGGCGATCTTGGCGGTGAGTTCCGGACAAAATTCAAAACGCTCGCATTTTAAATCCAAGCCGGGCAGAAGATCGGCTCTAAACATTTTATAGCAAGTCGGCTCATCGGTTATTTCAGTCCCGTATAATAAATTGGTCAGCCAGCTCAAAAAAATTCCTCCCAAAGCGAAAACATGGCCTGATTTTCGCGCTTCAAGATAATTATGGTGTAACCTTCTTGAACCGTAGACAACAAAAACATCTGGTTCTTTAATTTTTTCCAAAAGATTTTTTAGGTCGCTTGGATCATATTCCAGATCAGCATCCTGAATAACCACCCAATCCCCGCTGACATGTTTAAACCCATTTCTTAAGGCCCTGCCCTTGCCATAATTTCTCTCATGATAGACAATTTTGTATTTTTCTTCATAATTTTTTAAAATATCCCGCGTTCCATCCAGCGAAAAATCGTCAACAATAATTATTTCTTTTTCAATGCCAAAATCAACATTCTCCACTTTTTCCAGAATCTGGGAGATCGTATTTTTTTCATTAAAAACGGGAATAATTATTGATAGCTTCATACCAGGTAGTAGAAATTTGACTGAATTTTATCCGCCAATTGGCGGATAAAATTCAAATCATTTTTTACATATACCAAACAATAAAATTTAACTGGGTTATTTATCGCTGACTAGAAAAATAAAGTTACTAAACCTGTCAAATTTTCACTACCTGGCATATTATCGCATCTCCCACGATTTTTTATATGAATTCAAATATTCTTCTTTTGACGCTAAATTTTTAACTGTTGCCAAGCTGTTATTTTTTAATTTATCGCGCAAAGACGGCTCTTTTATTGTCCTTTCAATAGCCTCAATTAATTTTACCTTACTGCCGACGGGAATTACCAAACCGTTGTATTCATTTTTAACTATTTCACCGGCGCAGCCGACATCCGTCATTATCAAGAGACAGCCTGCTGCCATTGCTTCGACAGAAGTCATACCCCATCCTTCGTGATTTGAAATCAACAAGAACAGATCGGCGGTCTTGTAATATGACGACAGATCATCGATCCATGATTCCATAATTATATTCTCATTCAATTTTAAATTTTCAATTTTAAATTTTAAATTATTTTTTTCTTTGCCGTCGCCCACAATAATCAGACCAGTTTTGGGATAGAATTTTATGACTTCTTGCATTGCCTCAACCGCCAATTCGATGTTTTTTTCTTTGGTCAGGCGCGAAGCCATTAAAATAATGGGGTCAAGTTGCGGATATTTTTGATGCAGATTTGTTTTAATGTCCGACTTCTGAATTCTTTTGACATCAACAAAAATCGGCAAAACGGCAATTTTTGAAATATCAATACTTCTGAATTTCGATATTATCGAGTCTTTAATTCTTTCCGATACGACACGAATTTTGTCTGCTCTGGGTATTAAAAATTTTGCCAGCCAAACCCTGATTTTATTTAAAAACGACTCCTGCCCAAATTTAGGGCTTAAGAAATCTCCGTGGATTTGCAAATGCAGCGGCAACTTAAACTTTTTGGCCATAATATATCCTGCCAATCCACATTCAAATGGATCTTGAGTGGTGATTAAAGAATTATGAATTAAGAATTTAGAATTAAGAATAATTCGTTTGGCAATTTTGTAAGCGTCAAGAATATAGAACCAGCGACTCCACGAATTAGTAGAATAAATAAAGGTATTTTTTGAAATTTGTGATTTAGGATTTGTTTCGGATTTCAGATTTCGAATTTCGGATTTTTGTCTTGAAAAGACAATTATATGCAGCTCCTCAGCCAAAGAACCATATTCAATGATTCTCTGCCTGACAGCAGAATCTTCCTTAAATAAATTTTTATCAGAGCCGATGCTTAAAACTTTCATACCAGGTAGTGAAAATTTGACTTTAAACTAATAATTTCTTGCAATTTCGACTTTTTTATTTTCGTAAATATGTTTTTGCTAACAGGTAGTGGATTTTGGTTAATCCGCCAACTGGCAGATTAACCTGTCAAATTTCTACTACCTGGCATAATTTCTGATAAATGTTTATGAATTCATCCGTAATCTCCTGCCAGGAATGAACGAATTTAAAATCGGCGACCCGCTTTTTATATTCCTGCCAATTTCTGTCATCTGCCAGAAACAGAATCTTATTTTTTATGTCTTCTCTGTTGTGTGGGTCAACAAAAATACCGATATCTTTCATTTTTTCGTAAAACCCGGTTTCTTTCGTTAAAATAAAGGGTTTGTTGGTCGCTATTGCGTCTAAAATAAAATTCGGGCTGACTTCGCTAATTGAAGGCAAAATCACGCCGTAGCAATTTTGCAGTTTTTTTATCAGTTCCTGATAAGGTAAATCAGTAAAAATTTCTAACTTTATCTCCCTATTTTCTTTAGCGGCTTCAATGAAAGCCGCTTTTAGAATTTCCAAATTCTTCAATTTAAGCGGCCGGCCGGCCCAAATAAAATTTTTTTCTTTTGGCTCAGAATCGGGGATTTTTTCTCCGTAAAAATTTTCAATTATATATGATCTACCCGGGCTGATTTTATACGCCTTTTCAAAAATTTCCTTCTGCCAATCAGTGGAAAAAACTAGAGCCGAACTTTTATCTAAAACAAACTCTGTCGCGGAATGAATTATTTTTTCTTTGACCGACAACTTAAATTTTTTTTCGTAAAATTCTTTTAAAGTTATCAAGTTTCCGGTTCGCTCAACATAAGATTCCCAGAGAAAATCCCCGCCAATGCGCACAATGATTTTTTTGCCCAAAAGCCTGGCTGCTGCTACTGCCGGCAAACCGACGCTAAAAGTATCCAGAGCAATTACCAAGTCAACTTCCGCCAAACTAAATAAAACCCTGAAAAAATATAAAAAATGCCTGATTCCGGTCGGCAGTTTTTTTTCAGTTTTGTAATGTAAAATCTTTACCGCATTCCCCCGTTTTTTAAATTCCTCGGAAAGATTTTTAGCATATTGCGCCGGCCCGCCGATGTCGGGCGGATAGATTCCTGTCGTGATTAATATTTTTATATTTTTTGACATTCTCTATTTACTAAATTTTTGCTTCGCTTAGGGTTCTTTTGGCAAAATACCACAAAACCAACTCATAAGCGCCAAAAAGGACTCCCGAATAAACTAAATCACCCAATAATGTGTTTCTGAAAAATGGCAGGGCTAAAGTAAAACAATTAAAAAGACCAGCCAGCGTATGCGGATACCAACTAAAGAAAGCCCAAACCGCAAAATTAGTAACCAAGAAAAAAACCACCGAAGAAATCAAAGAGGCAAATATGACATTATACCATTTCAGCCGCCTGCTCAAAAACCAGCCAATAAAAAAAGCTAAGGCGATAGAAACATAGACCGATGCCATCACTTGCCAGTCATAAAAACCGATGAAATAATCGCTGACCAGCATGGCGGCTAAAGGCAAAAATATTCCCCATTTTTTCCTTAAATAACAGCCCGAAAACAGCGCCATGGCCGCAATCGGCGTAAAATTGAACGGATGCTTAACCAGTCTTGAGGCAGCGGCCAAAAGTATAATCAAAACGATAATTAAAATTTTTGTTTTGTTAGACATTTATTATAATTCCTAGTGAGTCCACAGGCGAAAGCTTGCTTTCATCTGGGACGAACGACGGAATTTCAAGCGTTGTCATGCTCCGTGACAACGCTTATATTTTACTTCTTATTGACTCTTTTATTTTTTTGGGCGGCGAAATTTTTAATTCAGCTAATATCTTGCTGCTAAATTTAAATAAACCAATAAGAAACCTTAAAATCGGACTGAATAAAACGGTCTCTATTTTCTGGCCAGGCCGCATAGTGCCATCTGAATTCACCGTGATGGCGCCTCTCTGAACAAAAAACTTTCCTTGCTTTAGATTTTCCAAGATTTCTCTCTGCGACAGTTTTTCAACGTCAGCCACCAAAAATGGTCCGCCCAAATGAGAAAAACGGTGAAAATCTATACCGCCATAAGCAAAAATATTATTTTTTTGGCGTAATTTTTTCAATAATCTTAATGCCCTCCAGCGAGGAAAAAATTTACTATCATAACAAGAATTCCAAACTTCCAGACCGTCTATCTGGAATCCTTCAATACCATCCGATTTGATTTTATAAGGATGAGCCCAAACTATAATCGCACCTGACGAACGAAGTTGTGTTAAATCATGACTGTTCTTTAATGATTCGTTTATGCCGATGACCAAAAAATGTTCTCCTTTATTTTCCAATTCCAATCCCGGTATAATTATAAATTGCTCATCGCTTAATAATTGACATTCTTTTAAAATTTCTTCTATTTTCTCTGGTAAAAAATCGTGAATGTGTTCTGTCAACAACAAAAATTGGAATCCCTGTTTTTTCAAAGATTCCTTTAATTCGTTTAGGGAAATCTCGCCGTCATGCGAATATTTTGAATGAACGTGACATGTACCTTTAATTTGCATTTTTACTACACAGTGCAGCGCAATTTTCGCACGAGGACTGTTTGAGTGCCGCCGAGGGCGGCACGAGTTCCGCAGAAGAAAATTGCGCTGCACTGTGCAACTTATAATCTTAATAGACTATTTACCACTTCCATAAAAAATGGCTTAGCGTCGCTTAATGATTCCACGTCATAATATAGATTTTTCTCAAAAAATTTAAAAAAATTGGCGACGGTTTCGGCTTTGTCGGGATATTTAATACCATCTATTCTTCCTCTATCCAATAAAACCGAAAATAAATTTTTGCAATCAGCCAGCAAATGGCGCGATTTGATATTTTCTTTATACAAAAAATCTGGTTCTACTTTTTTATTTTCAGCCATCAAATAATAAAGATAAGGAAAATCAACGCCCGCATAAATCGCCAAGGGCAGCGACCCCCAAAAACGACCGTTAATTTCCATCAGTTTCGGCAATTTATCTCGTTCATCAACCTTGAATTCAACCATAGCCGGGCCGTGCCACTGCAACGCTTTTAGCAGCCGCAAAGAGTATTCTTTCATCTCTTGCGGCATTTTTATGCTTTCTCTCAAGCAACTGGCGCCGCCCAAAGGAGAAATAGAACGGATGCGTCTATGCGCAAAAAGAGCCAGGGGCCGCCCGTGCTCTAACAAAGCAAATATACCAAATTCTTCTCCTTGAATCAATTGCTGAACGAGCGGCGGCTCGCCCATTTTTGCCGATAAATTTTTAAATTCCTCTTTCAGCTGTTCCGGTGAAGAAATGTAAACTGTAGAAGCCAGCTTACCTTTTCCTTCCTGCCAGACATAGCTTTGGCGCGGCTTGATAATCACAGGATAAGACAATTCTGGCGCTAAATTTTCTAGTTCCTCTGTGCTCAAAACAAAATGAGTTTCGGGAATCGGAATACTATTTTCTTTGGCTAGGCACAAAGTTTTTTCTTTATTGAAAGCCGTATCAACGCTTTCTTTACTTGATAAAATCAATTCCGCATAAGACTCAATTTTTTCTCTTTTTTCAGAAACTGACAAAAATGTTTCGTCGCTGAATGAAAAAATAATTGCTTTTTCCTTTAATTTTTTCAGAATATCCAATAAATCCAAAATGAATTTTTCTTTATTTTGGCCAGGGGGAGTATAAACAAAAGTCTCGCCGCAGTAACGGGAAAATAAACTCATGGCTGTTTTGCGCGGAGCGCCGCAAACAACCTTGATGCCTTTTTGCCCCAGCGACCGCACCGCCGCCAAAGCGCTTTGCAGATGTCCGTCTAAAATAATCGCCGTCATGATAGAATAATTTTTATTTAACTGCTATGATTCATAGAATTTAAATATTCTGCCGTTTCCCCCATCGTCAAATTTTCCAAACTTCCTTTTTCCCGCCACAAATTCACGTATGAAAATATTTTTTCAAGACCGGCCAATAATTTTTTTGGGCTGGAGGCGATATTGAAAGGATGAAACCACAAATGAAAAATCTTTTTTTGCTGGACCGCTTTTTTTATGCCGGATTTTGATTTGGCCACCCGGAATGATATAGGCAAAAATTTAGCCCAGCCGTCTTTATGAACATAAAAATAACTGCCGGCCAGATTCCAAATCCCTTCTTGCTTTTCAGGACTGACTGCTCGCGTGGGCAGCATTAAATAATTATCAAAAACATGAATTGCTTTTTTTAATTTTGCCGGAAAATTTTTATACCAATTATCGTTTTCTCCTCTGAAACAAAGAAATTTATTCTTCTTAAGCACGTCCAAGTGCGCCACCATATTTTTGGGAAAAACAAAGGATTTGAGACCTACTCCCTGCTGCCAGGCTAAATTCCGGCAGACTTTAAGTTCCGAATCCAAACATTCCGGCTCGCAATCTTTGTCGTCAACAACAACATGAGAAAAAGTATGACAGCCGATTTCCTGCCGAGCCTTGCAGTTTAGGATTTTATAAACGATATCTTTGCCATACCATTCGTTCGCCTTCTGAATATTGCTTATAGGATCAACGTCAAACCAATCTCCTTTTAGCCAGCCGCATTTTGGCCTTACGATTTCCGGATGCTTCACTCCGTTTATTGGCCGGCAGCTGTCAAGAAAAAGATGGCCGACCATCGCCCAGGTTGCCTTAATTTTATATTTCTCAAACAAAGAAAGAAGTTCGTTAATAACTTGCCGCTCTTTTCTATAATACTGCATATACTTTTCTTCTCCGTGACTTCCCCAAGCCAATTCCGTATCAAGCGACAAAATAAAAATGCCTTTTTCTAATTTGATTGGTTGCTCGTCCATATTAATTATTCCACTCGCTTAAGACAATTCTATAAGGTTAGGCGATTGCCGATAAAAACATCGCGCAGCCGCGCCTCCAGTGACCAGCCTTAATCAATTAAACTTGACAGCGCGGCGAGCGTGAGCAGCGGCCGAGTGATTGTCCGATTTTTTTATCGTTCTGGCCGACTGCGGTTTTTAGAGGCAATCGCCGAGACTTTTGCAGAAAAAAATTGCGTTGCCCTGAGTAAATTATTTATCTCCAATCAGCTGATTGAAAATATCTTCCATCTTCTTGCTGACAAAATCCCAATTGTATTCTTTTTTAACCAGATCCAGTGCGTTAGCCCTGACTTTTACCAGCTCCAGATTATTTAAAAACATGATTTTAGTTACTGCCGCCGCGATGCTTTTTGGATTTTCCGGCTGACAAACAAAGCCGGTTATTCCTTCTTTTAAAAAATCGGAAATGCCGCCAACCAGTGTGCCGACCACGATCGGGCCCGCGGCCATTGCTTCCAAAAATGAACTGCCCAGCCCTTCGGTCAGCGAAGGCCGGATAAAGATATCGGAAGCTTTCAGGATTTTTGGCAAATTCTCGTGAGAAACCATTCCCAAAAATTTCACTCTATGTTCCAGGCCCAATTCTTTAACTTGTTTTTTCAACTGTTCTTTCAGAGAACCGAATCCGCAAATCGCAAAACAAACTTTTTCTGGCAAAATTTTGAGTGCGCTGATAGCATCGCCAATGCCGTTTTTCTTTTCCAGGCGCGAGACGGTCACCAGTATCAAAGCGTCTTTTCCAAAACCCAAAGAATTTCTTGTCTCCAGAATTTCCTGCTGGCTGAATTGCCGCGTGAAATTAACAATATCAACGCCGTTTGGAATAACTTTGCCTATTTTGCCTCCAAATCCCATCTTTAAGCCCCATTCGTATAAAAAATTTGAAATCGCCTGGAGGCCGTCAGCTTTGACAAAAATATTTTTGAAATATTTGGACCCGAATCTAACTTTATATTCAATGCCTTCAAGCGGGTCGCCTTCCTGCAGGGTTAGTAAAAAAGGAGCTCCCGTTTTTTTCTTGAATCGGACAGCGGCAAATCCGCCATAAGAAGCCATCACCGCCCAAACCAATTGATAAGGCTCTTCTTTGTGAATTTTAAGGGCCTTGCGATGCCCCAAAGAACCGAGCAAAAATTTATCTATTTTGGGAATGCCCGGCCCCAGTCGGTAAATATTGACATTGCCTCTTTTTTCAAACTTGCTTGTGTTCTTCCTTATTCGCGCGCAAAATAAATCAAACTCAAAATTTGGCAGACGTTTTGTTATTTCGCCAATCGCAATTTCCGCTCCGCCGGCCGGCGGCACAAAATCATCAGTTGAAAAAATTAAAATTCTTTTTAACACAATATAGTTTTTATTTTAATATTTTTTTAAAATAATTTATCGTTTTTTTAAGACCGTCCTCCAAAGAAACTTCCGGCTTCCAATGAAGCTCTTTTTTAGCCACTAAAATATCCGGTTGTCGTTGGCGCGGGTCGTCCTCGGGAAGAGACTTATAAATGATTTTACTTTTTGAGTCGGTTAGCTCAATAACTTTCATGGCCAGTTCTTTGATGGTAAATTCTTTTGGATTGCCTAAATTGACCGGGCCAGTAAAATCTTCTGTTCTCATAAATTTGGTTAGCCCTAAAATCAAATCATCAATATATTGAAAACTCCTAGTCTGCGAGCCGCTGCCATAAATAGTAATGTTTTTATTATTCAGGGCTTGCAATATAAAATTAGAAACAACCCGGCCATCTTCAAGCGCCATTCTGGGGCCATAGGTATTAAAAATCCTGGCCACTTTTATGTCAACGCCATATTCCCGCCAATAATCAAAGAAAAGAGTTTCGGCACATCTTTTTCCTTCATCGTAGCAGCTGCGTCTGCCAATCGGGTTAACATTGCCCGAATAATCTTCTTTTTGGGGATGAACCTTTGGATCGCCATAAACTTCAGAAGTCGAAGCTTGCAAAACGCGGCATTTTAATTTTTTTGCCAGATTCAATGCATGAATGGCCCCCAAAACGCTTGTCCTTACGGTCTTTACCGGATCTTTCTGATACCAAACAGGAGCCGCCGGGCAGGCTAAGTTATAAATTTCATCAACTTTAAAAAAATATGGCTTCTCGACATCATGTTTGACCAGACAAAATCTTTTGTTTTTTAATAGATGCCTGACGTTTTCTTTTGAGCCGGTGAAAAAATTATCAAGACAAATAACCTGATGGCTTTGATCCAAAAGATATTCGCACAAATGCGAACCAATAAAACCGGCACCGCCGGTAACCAAAATTTTCTTATTTCTTACCATGACTGCTTGCTTATTTAACCGTTATTTTATATTCTAAAATGAGAAGGGTTAAAAGTCAATTTATGCCAGGTAGTAGAAATTCGACGGTTTGCCCGCCAATTGGCGGGCAAACAAAAGCAAAGACGCGAATTTTGATACGTAGCATAACAATAAATAGAATACCCGCTAATTCTTGTTAACACAAATCAAATTTTCACTACCTGGTATGGCTGAAACACGCAAAAAAGTGCTTATTTTAATTACTCAATCGGTTTCTGGGCGGCGCGTCGTGTCGCCCAAGGCGACACTCCCTAAAACCCCTCGGTTTTAGTATTTCCGCCACGGGGAAGTACACTCCCCCATCGCCCTCTCTGGGCGCCGCCTCACTTAATACTTGCACTATAAGTTTTATGAACAGAAAAAAGATTCTATTTTTAATTACCCAGTCTGTTTCTGGCGGCGCCCAGAAATATGTTTTTGATTTGGCGACCAATTTAGATAAGCAAAAATATGAAGTGGCGGTGGCAGCGGGCGGCGATGGCGAGCTCTTTGATAAATTAAAAGACGCGGATATCCAGATTTTTAAGCGCAAATGCCTAAAGCGGCCAATTTGCCCCACTTGTGACGTTGAAGCATATTTTAAGCTGAAAAAACTGTTTAAAGAATGGCAACCCGACATCCTGCATCTGAACAGCTCAAAAGTATCAATATTGGGTTCGTTGGCTGCCAGAACCCTTCGACTCCGCTCAGGGCATAAAATGAAAGTCATTTATACAGTTCACGGCACAGTTTTCCAGCCGCCGTTTTCTTCTTTGACCAGCAAATTTTTTCTTTGGCTGGAAAAATGGACGGCCAAATATAAAGATAAAATTATCTGTGTTTCGGAGCGGGACCGCCATTTATGGTTGAAATATAATGTCGCGCCGGCGGAAAAATTAGTCACTATCCACAATGGGATTGATTTGGACATTGATTTCTTACCAAAAGAGCAAGCCCGTCAAAAACTTTTCGAAAAAAATCCCTCCTCTCCCCCTTTTAATAATTCCTCCTCCTCAACTCCCCCCTTTAATAAAGGGGGGCTGGGGGGGATTTCTATCGTCGGCTTTATCGGCTATTTTTATCCGGATAAAAACTTAGTTACTTTGATTAAAGCGGCTAATTTAATTCTAAACAGCGAAAAATTAAAAGAGAAAAAAATCATATTTGCCATAATCGGCTCAGGCCCGCAGGAAAAAAGTTTAAAGTTACAAGTTAAAAGCTTAAAGTTAGAGGATAAGATTTTATTTCTGGACGCCCTGCCCGAAGCTCATAAATATCTCAAAGCTTTTGATGTCTTTACCCAGCCATCCATCAAAGAAGGCTTGCCCTATGCCATTTTGCAGGCCATGGCTGCCGGAATCCCCATTGTCGCCAGCAATGTCGGCGGCATTCCGGAAATGATAACAGACAATTTCAACGGCTTTTTAATCAAACCCCGCGACTCCGAAGCTTTAGCCGAGCGAATCCTCCAAATATTAGAAAATTCCAATTTGGCCCAGCAATTCTCCCAAAATTCGCTTGAAAAAATCAAAGATTTCTCGCTCGGAAAAATGATCCGGCAAACGCAAGAGCAATACTGAAAAATCAATTTTCATTTAAACCTTAAAAATTCAAAAAACTCCAATACTACGTAGTATTGGAGTTTTTTGAATTTCTCATTCAACCCTCCCGGCTCTTTGAAAGCAATTATTCAATTTTCCCGTAAGTATAATAAATTTCTAAATGATCGTTCCCCCAAACCAAATGGGCAATGTTATTTAAATCAATCACTGCCCGAGCCCACATAATCGGTTGTGATTTTTCTAATGCCGTTTTTATTTCCTGCCACTGGCCGTTTTGTTTCTGCCAGCTGAAATATATTCCCCCGCCGGTATCGCTCCCATGCGACCAAAAAACATACGGTTTCTTGAAATTATTGACAATTAAGCTGGGAGTACTGGCTTGTTTGTTTGCTTTGGAAAAAATCGTTTTTTCTGTTGTGCTAGCCAAACCATCAAATTTCGTGACTGCTATCTCATAACTTCTTTGCTGCCAGGCCAGCAAAAATTGATTATTTTCGTCCAATAATATCTGTGGCCGGCCGGAAATAGTGCTTTCAAATTTTCCGTCAAAAATCATTTGTCCTTCGCTCCAGCCGGAACCATCCAGATTGTTAATCGAATAGAAAATCTCGTCACAATAAGGCGGAGTGCAGCCAGACCAAAAAACGTAAAGCTTATTTTGTGAATCAACAATTATATTTGGTGAAAACCCGTTAATAGAACCGGGAATTTCCTCCGGCATTCCTAAAAATAAACCCGAAGAGTCCACTGCCCGATAAAAAATCGCCTTTGAATAAAACGGCGAGGACGAGCTTTGACTTAAACCCTGCCAGACAATATGAGTGGTCATAGCGCTGTCAATTGTTCCGGCTGCCCAAGAATTATTAGTCCCTTCTTGGGAAATATTTTGCGGCGGCTGCCAGACGCCATTTTCGGAACGAACGCTGAAAACATCAAAATAAATCCCGCCGCCTTCTTTATTCCCCCAAGCGGAATGCAAAACTTCCAGACGATTATCTTTGCCCAAAACCTGCATTTCATATCCACCCAGATCCTGGGAAATATTTATTGACTCGCTCCAGGTGTCGTCGCTACTTTTCTTGGAAAATTTTACATATCTAGTTTCGGTGCTGGTTGAACTTCCCCAAATTATGGCGGGAGTGCCATCGCTGACCAAAATAATATCGGGCATATAAACCGTCGTGGAAGTGGAAAATTCTGAAATTATCTGCGGCTCGGCCCATGAAAATGGAAATTCTGAAGTAGTCGTTGACGCAATGTTGCTGGACACGCAATAATCCGAAAGGTCACAGGCTGAAAGTTTATAATAATATGTCGTCTCTGATTCCAATGATTCGTCAAAAAAATTAGTGGTTGTGGTCGCCGCGACAATAGTCGTGCTGGCGGCATTAAACCCGGCATCAAAAGAGCGAACAATTTTATACTCTTTAAAATTATTTATATAACTTGGCGTCCATTTAAGCTTTGTTGAAGTTGCAGTTGTGTCTTCTGCCGGATAAAGATAGAAAAATTCCAAATTGAAAGCACTGTTTTGGGCCCTGGGCGTGCCGTTGATGGGCTGGCCGTCAATATTTGAACCGTTGCGAGTTGAAGAGCTATTTGACTGCCAGTTGCCTAGGACATCAAAAGCTAAATAAGGATTTACCCGCTCCATTGATCTGTAATCGGGCGCGGCGCTGCCTGCCAGCCAGCCGCCAGAGCAATCAACAATATCAATAATTTGATTCTGTTTGTCCACTAGACGTAAACTTTCGCCAGAATTTGATAGGCCGCTGCCGCCAAAACTTTTTGCTAAATCAGCGATTATGTCGCTGATAGTCTTATCGTCGGTGCGCTCAATTAAATAATAATCATGAGCATCAATTTGACCCTGCAAAGCCACCACAGTGGTTGTTGAATCTTTCCCTTCAACAATAAGCCAACCACTTAAATTAACAGGGTAATCAGATTTATTATAAAGTTCCATCCATTCGTCATTTCTCGCTTTTGTTGAGGTGCCCGTCCCCGCCCAAGCGATTTCGTTAATCACAACCGGATAAAAATATATCGGCGCCTCAACTTCCTGCCAATCACCGGATAAACCGACGTTATTTGTCGGCCGGGCTCGAAAATAATAGACGGTTTTATCCTGCGGCACTTCAAAAAGAGTACTGGTCGCGGTCGTAGATGCCAGCCAATTTTGCCAATTGCCCGAACTAATTTTTCTTTCGACATCAAAAGTCAAAACATCGGTTGAAGAACTATGCCAATTGACCGTGAATTGACGAGACGTAATGCTATAGTCGGAAAGATAAATTGAAATTTTTGGCTGGCTTGGCGGCGTGCTTGTTGAAACTGACTCTTCCGGCTTTTCTTTGTCTTCCGTATTTTTTGTTGTGGTCAAAATTACCGGTGGTTCGGGCATTGATTGCGGCGGGGCAAACGGTTTAAATTTTTTCTCGGTGATTTCTGAAGGAATTTCCGGTTTTGAAATTTTCTCTTGAATTCCCCCGCCTTCTGGCGGCTGCGGATTTGAAATAGTTTCAGCCGGATTTTCCGGATTTTCTGGCGCAATGGCTTTCAGAGACGACTGAGCAGGCTCGCTGGGTATTTTTGTTTGACTCGGTTCGGGCTTCGGATTTGTTTCTTGCGCCGGCTGCGCTGGCGCATTTTCCTGCCCCGGCTCAATAGGCAATTGACTGGAAATTGACCCAAACAAAAATTCTTTAACTTTTTCCCACCAGCTTTTTTGTTTCTCTAATTGTTTCTGCCTTTCTGCTTCTTCAAAAAACAACTTTATCACCCCGGCGCCATAAGAAACGGCTTTAGGACCGAGAAGAGAAAAATAGTCGGAGAGGACAGGAATATCGAAAAAATAAATATCATTACCAAATAAGTCTTTTTTAACTAATAATAAACACTGGCCTTCAGCTCCTTTTATACATTTATAAAGTTTGCCATCTATTTCTTTAATAAATCTCTCTTTGCCAGCCAAAATTATATTATCTGGCAAAGTGTCTTCGCTAAAAAAATAATTATTAGAATAAAATGCCAAATCATCAAAAGCGCTTGATAACTGATTTACGTCAGCCATTCCAATGTTAAAATCAATCTGATATCCAATAGAATCTCTTACCCAATTTTCATATGGATCTCCAAATGGATGAGCATCAAGACGAGTGTGAGCAGGCACTGTTACGTCTTCAATTAAATGAAGCACATGGCCTAAAGCAATAAAAGATTCTTTCTTGTCCCCTTTTATATAGTTATCAATCGCTTTTTGCCAAGTTTGGTTGCCTTTTATATATGCTGATTGTACAATTGAATTTTCCGCCCATTCCTTTGAAGACAGAAAAATCCACCAGCCTTTATTTGAATGCGGCTCATAAAAATGGTTAAGCCAACGGGGCGGTGTATCTTCTTCAATGCTCCCCTGTTTTAACCATTCTACTTCTTGGCTCGTTAATTTTACCTCTGAATTTTTATTATATATTTTGGCAATATTTTCAGTTAAGGAGGGATGCGTGATTGTATCGTTATAAGAAAAGACTCGGCTGATAAATATAGCCGAGCCAATAAAAAATAACGCTCCGAAAATCAAGACAAATGTTGCTTTTTTGCACTTAAAAAGCATCTAGGTTAATCTTATAAGATTATAAACTGCTTAATTTCCAATCACCATTGGCATCTTTTATAAACGATGAGCAACCAACAAATTTCCCATCTTCGTGTATTTGCTCATAGCATAATTGACCTATGGAATCACCAAAGTTTGATCGCCAAATTGTTTCTGGATAATTTTTAACCGCATCAGAAAATATATTATTTTTATACGCTTGAGTTAATGTCTGCTTATTCTCCTCGTATTTCTCCGACTCTTCCGCCAGCTGCTCTATCGCCATCTCTAAGTTATTGTCTTTTAGCGCCTGCCTGAATTTTGCATAAGTTTCCTCTGGGGTAATCCGCGTCGGCACAT
>Ga0210057_1002585_pt1 | contig 25727 bp, 12 predicted proteins | sample CryGeyCG2114_010_2_FD_183968 | JGI IMG/M metagenome (GOLD analysis project Ga0210057, IMG submission 183968) | Groundwater microbial communities from aquifer - Crystal Geyser CG10_big_fil_rev_8/21/14_0.10 (SPAdes) (version 2) | ecosystem: Environmental > Aquatic > Deep subsurface > Groundwater ...
ACTTCTTCTTTTCCTTTTTTTCTTCCCCGGGCTTGCCCTTGGCTTCAGGTTCCTCTTCCTTGCCTTCGCCTTCCTTTTCTTCGACCTTCTCCTCGCCCTCGGCCTTCGCTTCGCCTTCAACCACTTCCTCTTCAACGGGCTTCTCTTCTTCGACCTTCACGTCCTCGATGGCCGCGATGTCCAGAGGCCGCGACAGGTTGTAGGCTTCGTCGCGGATGTCGCGAACCGTGACATCGTGTTTTCCGGGAATCTTGAGTTTCGCGCGCTTCAACGCGTCCTTCGCCACTTTCACGGCGGATTCCTCGCAGCGGACGCGGAACAATGTTCCCCCCTTTTCAACCAGCGCCATGCGGCCCTTGGGCTTGCCGAAAGCGCCCTTCATCCCCTTTGAAATACGGTCCGAGCCGGCAACTCCGAGCGCGGCGTGCTCGCGGAGCACGTGGTGCGGGTATTTTGCGACCTGCAAAAAATAGTTGTGTTCCAGGTGCCTCTCCAAGTACTTGTTGGAGGCCATGCGCGCGGACTCGATTGCGTTGTCGCGGACAAGGACGTCGTATTGCGAGACGAGTTCCAACTCCACTTCAAAACGCTTGTTCTTGCCCATGTTGAACTGGCGGATGCGGCAGTGGGGCACGCCCTTGACGTAACTCTTTCGGGGCTTGCTGCGCGACGTGCGGGTCCACGGCTGGCCGCGCGGAGTGCGGCACGTTCTTGCTGATCTAAGGGTTGCCATAACTCATTGATTCACCTAAAACTAAACAATTCCAACTTATGAATTGACTCTATGATTTGGGTTGAAAAAGGTATAAAAGGGTTTTGTGCCCCTCAACGCTTTTTCTTGATTTTCCTGATGGCTGTTTCAATGAGTTTGCGGTGGTGTGCACTCATTTTCTGCTCGTATTCTTCCACGGGGAACACGAGTTTGCCGGACTGGTAAACCATCAACGCCACCAATGCGATGCCGAGCCAGAACAGGAACGACGCCACCGGTCCCAGCAACACGCCGAGCACGTCTTCGCCACTGAAATTGTAGGGAGCCCCGATTCCCCAACCGAACAACGACGAAATGAGTTCGGGCCGCATGCCCGCCATGTTCGCCTTGTTGACCACCACGAAAATGTCGTAAGCCGCTTCCGCGACCTTCAACACCGAAGCCAACACGAAGAAGGCGCCCGCCAACTTGAGCAGGTGCATCCTCTTCCCGCCGACTTTGAACCAGAAAACCCTGTGCACGATCTCACCCGTTAACCAGTAACCAGCCGCGATTTAAAAACAATACGATTAAAACGAGTAGCAGCCCAAAACCTTCCTAGAGGACCCGGAGTCGGTTGGTAAGATGCTTCCTTTACACGGAAGAGACACGGAGTTCGATTCTCCGCGGGTCCACTCGGCTCCTCATTCTCCTGCAACTGATCTGTCGAATTAATCGAGTGCCCCCCGGCAAAACCTTTTTACTTATTGAAATCAACCAATTAAGCATATGAAAAAAGCGTTTCTCGCACTCTTTTTGCTGGCCGCCTCGTTGCACGCCCTCCAATCGTTTTCCTGCGACGAACACGACGACAAAACCATTTGCCTGTTTGAAAACGAAATGGATTACTCGCAGTTCACGGCGGACGGCGACTACTACACGACTTTCAACTTGAAGGAATTGATTGACTTGACGGGAACCGCGCTCGGCGAAGATGCTGGAATCCGAGAGGAAACCCTGCTGCGCGATGAACCCACCACAATCCTCGTGAAGGACGACTGCGGCTCCAACCCCTTTGAATGCCTCATTGAAAAAACGCCGAACCCGACCGTGGCAAACGAAAAGTGTTTTGAAGTAACCGGGAAAGGCGACGAAATTTGGATTACCTATTCGCCGGCGTGCATTGCGTGCTACCCCGACCTCACAATCAAATTCGTTCCAGCAACCCGCGAGTCCCTTGAATTATGGGTTCGCGTCCCCCTCGCCTGCACGGGCGTGGACACGGTTTTCCTCGTCAACGGGTTGTCGCAGAACGCGGACGTGAAGCGCGCCGTCAAGTCGTACGCGAAGAACACGGCCGAAAAAGTCAAGCTCGTGGACTATTCTTCAGGTTATTCGTTGAGTTCCTTCGGCGACAAGGAATCCGCGCCTTCTTCGTGCGCGTTGGGTGCGGATGCGTCGCCTGAAGAAATCGGCGGCTGCGTGATGTACTTGAAGCGTAATGTTTTCGGCGGCGGCGTGAAACAGCTGGTAATAATCGGGGATGAGGCAGACGTGGAGGGTTCCCAAGGAATCGTTCCCGCTTACCCCGTCAAGTTCTTCGGCGAGGGCGGCGTAATCCAGTCATTCAAGGAATTGAATTATGCTGAAGACGAATCCTGGGACTTCAAGGAGGTTCCATCGGACAAGGCGTTTGACGCGGACTGGCTTGCCGCCCTCAACTCAAATGATTTCTCTGCCGCCGAAAACTTTCTGGTAATCGGCCGCGTCCCGTTCGACCCCGTGATTGGGGGAAGCGGGAAAATGCTTGAAGCAATTGCGGCGGGACAACAAACCGTTTCGTTCGCCGGCAACCTGTTCGTCGCCGACAAGTGTGGCACGACCAGTGACTCCAATTGTCACTTGAACGGCTTCGCCGAATCCTTTTACCGCGCGTTCTTTGAATCCGAGCCGTCAAGCTACTCCTTCAAGATAGCTCCCGCGTACTGCGTAGGCTATGGAAGCGGGGACGCCGGTTTCTGCGAAAAAAAGGGCGAGTTGCTTGCAGCCCTCGCGTCCGGCAAACCCGCCGTATTCGTGTTGCACGGGAACGGCCGCGAATTGACGGGGACAGACAAGGGCAACCCTTTAAGTTACTCCGATTCGGTTATCAAGATAAGTGACACCCAGAACTCGATACTGGCGTTGAGGTACACCTCGCTTGCCGGTCTGGCTTCGGCTCCGCGAGCCGTCCTGTCCGGCGCGTGCTTCGGCACTTCCCTTGACTTGGACCGCGGCGGAAACGCGTTGAAGGAAATCAAGACATACGAGAACCTCGGCAGGCAATCGCTTTACGACAAAAGCCTTGCGCGCGCCTTCCTGAGGGAGGGAACGGTCACGCTCGTTGGATTCACGCACGTCGGGCTGGTCAGCTCCATCAGCGGCCCCGACGGGGACTATTATTACAACGCGTTGTTCGCCGAAAAACTCGCTTACGCCAAGGAAAAGGGGGTTAGCGTGGGTGAAGCATTCAACGCGGTTCACCCCGGCAACGTTGCCGGGACCGGCAGCAGCGCCGGCGACTGCGCCGCGGTCACGAGCGCGGCCGACTGCACCGGGTTTATGGAAGACGCCGCGAAAAACCTTTGGACCGAGGCAAACATGCGCATACTCGGGATGCCGAACACGAGGTTGACGCCGTGAGCAAGTGGTTGTGGGTGATTGCGTTCGTCGCGCTCGCCGCGCTCTTTTACTACTCGCATAACCCGCCAGCAGAGGGAAGCAACGCGGTTGCCTGCAGCGAAGGCGACTTCCTTGAAGGTTACTGCGACGAAAACGTTTACTATTTTGACGAGTGCGTTGACGGGTTTTACCGCGCAGCGCAAATCAATTGCTCGCCTTCAACCTGCAACGCGAAAGCATTGGAAGAAGAACCGGCAAGCGTCTGCGTGGAAGCGGAAGCGCCAACGCCTTCACTTGAAGCGGGCCCGAAGCCCACGGACGACCCAGAAACGGCTTTCAACGAGGAAGCGGTTGCCGAATGGTTTGCCGGCTCGGCTTCGTGCGGCGACGGCTACTGCGTGCAACCCGAGAACTGCGCTTCGTGCCCAGGCGACTGCCAGTGCGGCGAAGGCGATTATTGCCGCGAGGAGTGGGGTTCATGCGAGCCGTTCTTGAAGTGCGGGGACGGCGCGTGCAGGGAAGGCGAGGAGTGCTGCTCGGATTGCGGTTGCGGGGATGAAAGCGTTTGTGATTCGGAAACGCAGGAATGCGTTGAATTGCCGGAAACCATTCCAGACGCAGGAGGAATAAGCGTTGTCGTAGCCGATTACTTGTTTGAGAACGGTTTTGAAAACCAGTCAATTGCCTTGGTGAGTTATTACGCTTCCAACGGCGAGGTGTTCGCCCTCGTCATAACGAATTGCTTGATTGAATCCGAGACGGTGTGCGACTTGTGGGTCACCGTGAACTCCACGGGGGACGTGGTAAGCGTTGCCCAACCCGCGTGAAGAAAACATATTTTAAACGAGTAAAGCCAATTAATTGTCTTGCGCCGCAGTAGCTTAGCCTGGGAGAGCGATCGGCTGAAGACCGATAGATCGTGAGTTCAAATCTCACCTGCGGCACTCCGTTTTTATTTGTTTCCGGCGTTGGATTCTAATGCGCTGGCTGCTGCTCGCCTTGTTGTTTTCCGTTCCCCTCTTCGCCGCCGAGATAAACCCGAAGGAAGCCGGCTCAACGCAACTCTCGTTTGAGTTGGCGTGGGTTCTGGAAGGCGAGCCCCCCTTCACCTTGAAGACGTTCGGCTTCAAGAACTACTCCTTTCAAGTCGTTTCCTTTTCCTCGGCCGACGAGTTTACCCGGGAAACCGATTCCTACGGCAACTCCCGCATAACCTTTCACCTGGCGGGGGTAACCAAGCGCCGCATCACGGTGCAGGGCACGGCGGCGATAAATTACGCGAACGGCTTGGAACAAGCGGGGGATGCGGGAAACTTCCTGGAAGAAACCGTGTTCGTCGAACTCACGCCCGAAATCGGGGTCAAAGCCCGCCAAATCACTGAAGGCGCGGAAAACGATTTCCAGAAAATGGTTTTGTTAACCGAATGGGTGCACAACAACGTTGCCTACGACGAGTCGTATGGCCAGCGCCAGTGCACTTCCTCAGAAGCGTTCGCGGACCTGCGCGGAACCTGCGACGAGGAATCACACCTCTTGATTGCCTTCGCGCGCTCGCTGAACGTTCCAGCGCGCTTCGTCGCCGGATTTGTTCACTCCGGCGAGTCATGGGGCGCCCACGCGTGGGTGGAATTCGCTTTTGAAGGTGAATGGGTTCCGGCCGACCCGACCTTCAACGAACTCGGATTGCTGGACGCAACCCACCTCAAGTTCGCGCACGGCCAGGACCAAGCGGACATCGCGCAGGAAGTCACGGAGGGCGTGGAGGTCCAGGTTTTGGCTCCCGAAATCGAGTTGAACAACGAGCAATCCTTCAACCTGCCCTACGAATACTCTTTTTACTCGCTTCCCGAAGAAGCGGGCCCTGGCGCCGTCGTGGACGCGCGAGTCCTCGTGCAATCCCTTTCCAAGGACTACTTGGCTGCGCCCCTGTCCATCGTGGTTCCAACCGAACCCCCCGAACTCGCAGTCAAACTCGTTGAAAGCACGGACAAACTCGTTTACCTTCCGCCCAAAGGAAAACAGGTTGCGGAGTGGCGCTTGGTCTTTCCCCACGCCTTCAAGGAGGGTTATGCCTACAACTTCTCGATTCAAGTCAACTCAATGGGTTCAAGCATTCACGAAATAATTGCCGGCAGCGGCCAGGTCGGCGCGGACGCCGTGTCCTCCGCGCTGGTAAACGAGTTGAGTGCGGGATTCGAAAACGGCTCGGTCGCCATAACCGTGGAAATAGCGAACTCGGGCAACACGCTTTACTCCGCAAACGCCTCCTGCGAATTCGAAGGCCAACAACAAACCAAGCAGGTAAGCATACCCGTTGGCGGCTCTACGCTCCTCCAATTCGTTTTCAACGACCCCAAAAAAGATTTTTTGACGGGCGAAATAACCCTGTCCAACCCGCAAAAAACCGTGCGCCAACCCTTCGAGTTAACCGTTGAACACGCGCAGCCAACGCCGGCTGCGGACTCGAGCAACGCGTCGCTGGGAGTTGCCGCAATAGGCGCATTGTTAATAGCCGCGGCGTTCGTGATACTGCACAGGCCCCGCGAGCCATGCATTCAAGCCGGCTAAGGAAAACATTAATTAAAAGAAAACCCGAGAAACTTGGAGCGGGGATGCGACCGTAGTCCTAGTAATTTTTTCTTTTCATAAAAGAAAACATTAATTAAAAGAAAACGTTGACAGGGTTTGGGGTAACTTGCGACTGTAGTCTAGTCTGGTAGGACATGACGTTGCCAACGTCAAAACCCGGGTTCAAAGAACCCTTTTCTTTGGAAAAGAAAAGTGTTTCATCCCAAAAGAAACGCTTTAGCATCAAAAAAGAAAGGGCTTGAAACTCCCGGCGGTCGCACTCAAACCCTTTCTTCTTTTGAAAAAAGAAGAACCAAGCGAACCTTTGGTTCGCGTGCCCGCAAACGCGAAGCGTTTGCTGGGATCCTTTGATGGGAAAGAAGAAAACCAGCGAGTCAATGGATTTGGGCGCCTGCGGCAACGTCCTTGTCCACGGTTAGGAGGGAGACGACTCCGTCTTTTTCCGCGGCGAGAAGCATTCCCTTGCTCTCAATTCCGCGCACGTTTCTCGGGGCTAGATTTGCGACCACAACTATTTTCTTGCCTTTTATTTCGTCGGGCGCGTAATGCTCGGCCAGGCCCGCGGCGAGCGTGCGCTCCTCCCCGCCCAGGTCCACGACGAGTTTGTATAACTTGTCCGCGCCCTCCACTTTTTCAACTTCCTTAACGAGCGCCACCCGCAAGTCCAGTTTAGCGAAGTCGTTGAAGAAAATAGTTTCCATGCTCAGACCTTCACTTCCACCCGGCACCCTTTTTCCGCGGATTCAATTGCGGCTTGCGCGGCGGCAACCGCGTACAACCCGTCCTCGCCGCTTACCACGGGCGCGGTGTTGTTCGAACAATGCGAGATGAATGACTGCAACTCCAGTTTCAAGGGCTCTTCTTTTTGCACGAAGAGCTTCAACTCGTTTCCCTGGCCCGCACGCGAAACGAGTTCGTTGAACGTCTTGTACTCGTGGTATTTCTTCGGGATTTCGTCCAAGCGCGTTATGGTCACCACTTGGTCCGTGAAGTCGAGTTCCGCGATTCCCTGCGTCCCAACCAAAACCATTTTCCTCGTCTTGATGGGGGCGACGCGGTTGGATTCCACGCTTGCAACGAAGCCGTCGTACTCGAACAAGGCGGCTCCCAAGTCGTGCGTTTTTCCCTTGGATACGTTTCGGTGAACCGCGCAGACGTGGGTGGGCCGCTTACCCGTCAAATAGGAAAACAAGTCGGCGTCGTGAACGGCTTGGTCAATGAAGGTGTGGTCCAGGACGCGGTCCGAGGGAATGCCGTACCTGTGCGCCGAACCGTAAACCACGTCCCCCAACATCTCCAAGTGATCCAACAACTTTTGAACCGCGGGGTTGAATCGCTCCAAGTGCCCCACGGACAGGAGGACGTTGTTTTTCTTCGTCGCGGAAATCAGTTTCCTGCACTCCTTGACGTCGGACGCCAACGGCTTTTCAATGAGGCAAGGAATCCCGGCTCCAAGGAGCTTGACCCCTATTTCCGCGTGCAACCGCGTGGGAACCACGACCAGAGCGCAATCGGGTTTCTCGGAGGAAAGCGCTTCATCCAAGTCGCCGTAAAAAAAGGTTTTTTCGAAGCCGCGCTCCTCCACGGCGTGCCTCGCCTTCTCGCTGGGCTCCACTACGACGACGCGCTTAACTTCCTGCAGCTCATTGAGGACGCGGACGTGGTGGCGACCCATCGCGCCCGCCCCGACGACCATCACCTGCATTTTCGTGTGTCCCCCTTTCAACAAATTATTTGCTTCCTTATTATTTATGTTGTGTTTTTTCCGTTGCTTGATGCGGCCGCCGGGAATCGGACCCGGGCCGCGAGCTCTTTCCGTTTTTGGTGCAGCTTTTCGCCGTCAGGCGGAAAAGGTGCCTTGGGAAGCTCGAATCATGCCATTAGACCACGGCCGCGCGCATTAATCCATGAATGCGCGCATAAAAAAGGTTTCTTGATGAACCTTCTTTCCCAAAGAAGGTTCGCGGCAAATCATGCCATTAGACCACGGCCGCGGAAAAGAGAGTTGGTTGAACAAGTTTAAAACATTATTTAAAGCGTTTAAGCCATTATCTGTTCATGGTTTTGGGGGAATCGTGGGAATCCTTCCTTGAGTGGAGCGACGAAAAGGGTTTGCCTTTCCGCGGCTTCAACGACGCTCTGGAGGAGCACGGCGTTCCCGCCCTCCCGGTTCTCCTCGTCCTCGTTTTGCTGTTGGTTGCCGGGGTCGCGTTTGTTGCGTTGCCCGGATTGTTCGGCCCCTCCACAACCAAACTCGTAATCAAGGCGGTGTCCGACGAAGGCGTTTCACTTGAAGGCGTTGAAGTCGGCGTTAAAAGCGTTGATGGCCAACGCTTTTCCGCGGTCACGGACTCGCGGGGGCGCGCCACGTTTGAAGGCGTTCCAATCGGCGAGGCGACGGTAAGCGTCTCGTCAGCGGAATACGTTTTCGGGGAGGAAGCGTTCCAGGTAGTGGACCTGCAAGGCGAGTCAATTTCGCTCACGGTGTCCGGCGAGTTGTTGTTCTCGGATTCGGTGACGCTTTACGTTGAATTGGAGGGGGTGAAGGAGGCGTCGGTTTACTTGAAGGACGCCGATTCAAGCGAGCAACTGGATTACTCTTATGCGTTGGCGGGCTCCGCTTCGTTCAAGGTCAAGCCGAACAGGCAATACCTGTTGGAGGCGTCCGCGCCCGGCTACTCGCCGGCTTCCCGCAAAGTTGAAGTGGGTGAAACCGATTTTGGGCCGGTCACGCTCGAACTCGTCCCATTATCAGAATCCAATCAAGCCGTTCTCCGCGTGCGCGTCTTGGACGGCGACGGAATCAACGCGCCCAGCGTGGCCAATGCAACAATTGAGTTCGTTGAACCCGCGACGGGCGCGGTCAAGTATTCCTTTGAATCCGCGGAAGACGGCTCGGTTCCGGACGCTTTGTTTGTAAAGGGCGCCAACGTTTCCGTAATCGTTTCCGCCGAAGGATTTGAACTCTGGGAGAAAATCGTCGAGTTGAAGGACGCAACCAAGAACATGGATGCGAGGCTGCAGCCGCCGCTTGGCTCCTACGCCTCGTTGAAGGTGCGCGTGCTCGACGAATTCGGCCGCTTGGTGCCGGGACCCGCGGTAACGCTTTACTCTAACTCAAAACAATTGCTTTCGGAGACCCCGTTCCTTGGAATCGCGGAATTCAACGTTTCCCGCAACGAGCAATACTCGGTTGCCGCCTTCAAGCCGGGTTATTTGCCCGCGTTCCAAGACCTCACCGGTTTTGAGGTTGACGTCGTCCTGGAGAAGGCAACCGACGAAAACTCGGGCTCAATTCGCCTCCGCGTAATTGACGCAAAAGGGCTTGAAGTGTCCGGCGCGCTCGCCACCCTTGAATGGAACAACGAGCCGTTGGGAGTTACCGCGCGCGAAACCCTTGCTGACGGCACGCAGTTCTTTGAAGGCGTTCCACTCCTGCAGGAGGTAGTAGCCGTGGTGAGTGACGGCTCGCACGTGGCGCGCTCCGAGCCCTTCGCGGTCGAAGCGGGAGTTGAAACCGAGGTGTTGGTTCAACTGCCGTTGCTGGAAATTAATTCCAACGTAATCGTGCGCAACTATTACTCAAGCCAAGTTGTTTCAGGTGCGGTCGTCTCCTTTTACCCCGAGGACGGGCCGCGAAACTCGTGCACCACCAACGCTGGGGGTGCGTGTTTCCTGGAGGTCACCGAGGGCTATTCCGGCGTCGTCGTTGAAGCCGAGGGCTACGAGGACTTGGAGGTTTCCTCGGTGCTCGTTGCGCCCGGCGAGCAACACGTTTTTGAACTGGTTTCCGAGGACGCGGCCGGGCCCCAACTCATTTTCCGCGGGTTGTACTCGTTGGACGGCGATAAAGTCGTGTCCGTGGACCCCTACACCACTTACAACGCGAAATACGTTTTCACGGCGCCGCCTGAAATCGAGTTTTCCAAGGCAATTGCGTACGTGAGCATTGGCGAGGCAACTGGTTTGGCGGGAGACGACGAGAGCGTGATAATCGGTTTCTCGGCCGCCGGGGCGAGCGTGAGTTACGGCTCCGAATACGAGCAAACCGCCGTGGAGGAAATTGCGTCGAGCTCAATTACCATAAGCGTTACCGACGTTGAAGTGCTTCCCTACGAAAGCATTCTCTTGAAGGGCGGAAAAGCGCTGTTCAAAAACGAAGCTGAGCAGGAAAAAAAGATTTCAATTGACGGGGAATTTGAAGCGGTGTCCATCAGCCCCGGCAACTCGTTTGAATACTCTTTTCAGGATGAGGGAAATTACGCGCTTTTGGTTGACGGCGAGTACGCCGCATCAATAAGCGTTGCAGCGCAACAAGAACAAGAGGAACGGGCCATTGACGAGAACGGCTTGAAGTGGGTGGAATTCACTTACGGCTCCTCCTTCGAGGGCTCCAAGGAATTGCTCGTGCAGGTGCGCACGGCCGCGCCTTCAACCGGCGTTTCATTGCACCAACGCAGCGCGTTCCACACTTCAAGGGGGGTATTGCGCGACCCGGTGGACGACGAGGCAGACGAAACCGGGTCGCCGGCAACCCGCCTCTCCGCGTCCTTTGACAACGACTTTCAGGGCTCGTGCTCGCCAGAGGAAAACGTGTGCGTGAAAGCGTTCTTTTCCGGCCTGACTTCGTCACGCAACGGCTTTGAAGCGGAGTTGGGCGAAAAAATCCAGTTGTTTTACGAGGTGTTCTCGGACCCGGGCCGCGCCCTCAAACTTGAAGCAATTCCGGTCACGAACGCGTTATCCTTCACCGAAGGCGGTTCGGATTCCTTTTCAACTGACGCGTCAGGCCACGCGGCTGGCTCATTTGAAATCCTGCCCCAACGCCTTTCGGAGAACGCAGTGATTTCAATAACGGTTTTGGACGGCAACCAGGCGATTTTCGGGAACGAGGTTTCCCTGCGCGTGACCAGCGAGAAACCACCCGCGCTCATCGTGACGCCTTCAAAACAATCCATTATTGCCTTGGACGAGGAGGAACTGGTTTTCGCGGTGCGCGACGAATTCGGGCTGGCAGTTGAAGGCGCCTCAATAACGCTTTCATCATACGACGGGACCTTGGCGAGCCCGGTGCAAGCAACCGAGACCGGCGAAGGCGTTTACTCTGCTTCCCTGCAAGCGCTCGGCGCAGGCACAATCTCGTACTCGATTATTGCAACCGGGTTCAAACAGAAAAAAGGTTATTTGGCAGTGGCCGCGCCAGCCAACTTCCTGGAGGCGACCCCCTCAAGCATCCGCGCCAGCGTCACCGACTTGGAAGGCGAGATCCAGTCATTCACTTTGACCAACCGCTTGTCCAACGACGTGCGCGTGACCGCAACCCTTTTCACGCAAGGAAAAAGCGAGTACACGGCGTTCTCAATTCTTCCGTCCTCGTTCGTTTTGAAGGGAGGCGAATCAATTGAAGGCGCGTTATACTCCTACCCTGATCCCTCCCTGCTGCTGGTCGCCAGGCAGGCAGCCACCCTCAAGGAAGACGTTGCCGGAAAGATTCGGTTGCGCGCCCGCGTGGGTTCCACAACCCAGACAATTGAAGTGCCGTTCCAGGCGCGCACCAACTTGTTCATTCCCTCGCTAGACGAGTCGTGGGGGATATCCGCCACTTCACTTGATTACGCGTTTGACCCCGCCATTGAATCAAGGGAGTCCCAGACTATCACCGTGCAAAACAACGCGCCGCAACCCCTGTTAATCAACCAGGATTCCTCGCTGCGCGGAGTATTTGTTTTACCCGTATCCGCCGTAATCCAGCCCGGCGAATCCCTTGACTTTGAGGTTACGGCGTCAAGCGCGGCACTCCTCGCCGAAGACGGGTGCATGACGCAGGACGACGAGCCGCAAGGCGTGCTCTCCTTGTACGCCTCGTTCCAGGGAATCCGTTCCTCCAAGCCAGTGGATTTGCGCGCCGACCTTTCCTCCGCCGCCCCGTGCCTCCCCGAAAACGGTTACACAGTTAACCTGCCCTTGGACGCGGAAATGGCGTTGCCGCAGGGCTACAAGGAGAAGAAAAACCAGGACGGCTCAATAAGCGTGCAACCCTTCGGCGCGGAAATAATGGCGGCGCAATCCGGGCAGATAAGGGACGGCTCGCTTCGCGTTCCCCTGCAAACCAATTTGGTCCTGCCCCCGCAATGGGTTGCCCGCATTCCAAATGGCTGGCAGATAATGATGCCCCTGGAATTCCGCTTGTACTTGTCCGACGAATCCGCCTCCCAGCAATCCGACGGCTCAATCAAGTTAAATGTTTACGACGGCTCCTTCACTTTTGCACCCGGCTCGCGAATTGCCTCGCTCCAAGGCGGCCGCGCAATAATAGCTCCCCCGGGCGCCCCCATACAATTCACGCAAACCAGTTGCGACCAGTTAATGAATTTGATGCCGTCCAACGCCATAAAACTGGTTTTACCGGTTGACACCACGTTTTACCCGCTTTACGGCTCCTCCTTCAACGACGAACAGGGTTCAAGTTGCCCCGCCTCCCCAGCCCACTACGACCAGGGACTCTCCGACTTCTTGCGCGCCGGAAAAGTGTTGAACAGCCCCGACGGCTTGCGCATCGCGTTCACGGACGACGCGAAACCAGAGAAAGACCAGCTCGGCTTCACTTCAAAAGTATTCGTTCCCGCCGGAATCGGAATCCTCGTGCCCCCCCAAATCGCTTCCTCAAGCGAAGACGTGGTTGAAGTAACCTTCCCGATGCCCCTCCAATTCTCTTTTGCCAAGAGCGGCGCCTCCCAGCCAGTAAAGGACGGCTCCAACTACGTTGTCAAGGTGAGCGCGGACGCGGCAATACGCTTTTCGTTCAACCCCGACCCGCAAACCTCGGGAAGCAAGCAAATCATTTCCGTTCCCCCGTCAACCACGGTCACCTTCCTGTCCGGCGCGCGCGCAATGGAAGTAATTGACCCCGGCGCTGCATCGCCTTGCACCCAGGAATTCGAGGCGGACGAAGACGTCTTAATCAGTTTGCCTTACTCGGCGAAGACCCGCCAGGACGGAACCAAGGTAATTGCGACGATGACGGGGTGCGACGCGGACTCCCGCGTCCAAGTGTTGAGCGCCGAAAAACCAGGCATCGTGTTATATGAGTCCCCCGCCTCCCTCAAAGTAGAGATTCCAAGAGGCAAATTAGAGGACGACTCGGGCTACCAAACAATTTCGGCTCCGGCAAACGCGCGCCTCTCGTTCACCACTTGCGCCAAGGCAAGCAAGGACTTGAAGGCCGTGACCATCCAGTTGCCGGAACAAGCAATAATTCCGGTTCCCAAGGGCGCGGAAGTGAAAGGCGAAAAACTCAAGCTAGGCGCTTTAACCAACCTTGAACTCCAATACGCTCAAGGCAAGTCATTCAAGTTGAGTACCACCGACGAACTCGAATTCCAGCCGTCGGACACCAACGAATTCAAGCACGACGCCAGCCAAATCATTTTGCCCCCGCTAAGCAAAATCAGTTTCGTCCCATACTGCGACAAGGCAGCCAAGACCACGACAATAAAAGCGAACGCCGGCTATTTGGACGTTCGCCTGCTTGAAGGCGCGCGCGCAGAAAAAGACGACGGCTCGCCAATCCAGGAAGGCAACGCAATTGAATTGGAGTTGTCCAACAACGACTTGAAGGGCGTGCCCCCGTTCAAGTTGTGCCTCATAAACAAGGCAACCAAGGACATTGAACTACTCGGCGTGGAAGTGCGCCCCACTTCAGCCGTGCAATTCAACGCGGAAGTGGAGCGAACCCTGATTCCGCTGGAATTCGGCAAGAACGGCAACCTCTTTTTTGACGAGGCAACTGACGGGTGGACCACCCAGATTTCCACGACCCCCGAGGAAAACGCGTGCAACCGCTTCACGGTCGTGCCAGTTGTCCCCTCCTCCCTGACCACCGGAGTGCCGCCGTGCATTCAAAAGGATTTTGATGGAACCGTGGAACTCGTGTTCAAGACGCGTTACGAAGGCGAGGACGGCGAGCGCGTGGTTCCAATCCACTTGAAGGTGGACGCGGACGAGAACGCGTGCAAGAGCGTTGAAGGCGCGGCTTCCTGGCTTGAAGGAGTCAAGGTAAACCACGACTTGGCGGACGCCTTGAAGGGGCGTTCAAACAGCGTTCAACTCTCGTTCAAGGGAGCTGGGGAAAACCATTACCGTTACGTTTCCGTGAACTCGTTCTCCGACCAACTACTCTACGTTTACCCCAAATCAAGCGACCTGCAATGCAGGCGCGTTACTTCCCTTGGCGAAACGAGTTCGCTTATGCCGGGGCAAGAACTCGCGCCCGGCGAAGGACTCCTCCTCAAATGCTGGCCCGCGAAAGCGCCCGAAGAAGGAAAACAATACTCGTTCACGCACGTCATCAAGTTTTACAGCGAGCCCAACCCCTCCCAGGACGACGAACCGCTTTACACCAAGAACATCAACGTCGTGGTCTACCACTCCGATTCCGATTTGTATTCGTCCACGCCTTTGGGCGCCGTCTTGTGCCAGGAAGACGAGGAAGCGTGCAAACCCATAATCGTTGAAGCAGCGCTCCCCGAAGAAGCCGAGGCCGTGCCCCCTGAAGAAGCCGAAACCGCACCCCTGACAACAGCGTCGCTGGATGGAAGCGATGAAGAAGGCGGCGCATCCCGCCAATCCCTGCAAAAATGCGAGACGCATTACTGCACGACCATGCAATTCGTTGAAGCATTCCGCTCCGCGCTCTACGGCTCAGTTGAACTCCTCAAACAACGCCTGGCCGAGGAATACATGCTGGACTATTACTGCTCGCTTGAATTGGACCGCCCCCTCTCAGGAACGCTTTACCTTCAAGCCACGAATTTCCGCGCGGACCTAGACGTTTCAACGCAAGTGCAAAACGTGTTCCAGGAATTCAAGTCGTCTCCCGAGGGATTGGCGCGCGCCGAGTTCTCGGGCGCAAGCGAGCTGGACGGGTGCGGGGTTTACAAACTTGAAATTCAGCCCGTGCTGGACTGCGCCAAGCGCTACTCTGGAGAAGACGAGGATTCCTGGGAAGGCGTAAAAGCCAACACCGAGATTCAATATTCAATTGTTAAGATGGCGGGCTGCGAGGAAACCCTCGCAAACGCGGCGCTATTGATGCCGCCGGACGCGACTGTCGCCTTCGTAGGAAAAAAAGAGACGCCCGGGCTCTTTGAATTCGATGCTTATGAAAACATTCCAATTGTTTTTGGCGGTTACGACCCGGAAGCGGACCCCGTTTCGTCCGCCAACGCGGTCAACGCGTTCAAGGCCTTGTACGGAATTGGAGAAGTGAGGGAAGGCCAGTCCAGCAGGTATGATGACGGAGAAAAATGTTGGAATAACCTCGCAGGCGAATTTTATGGGGCTACGGGAACCTTGGTCGGCGGATGCTTGGCAGGCATAGCCCTCAGTTTCATCGGGGTTGGGGCGAATGTTGCAAGAGCTTTTTGCACCAGCTTGTTTGAAGTAGGAACTTGTATGGCTGGCAACACGATTCGCGGGTCAATAGACGGCAAATGGTGTCATACTTGGAACATTTGCACTCACGAAGCAATTATTGGAATCGTTGACGCCGTATTTCACTCCATTTTCCCGTTGGGCGGGGCGGTTAAACCAGCAAGCGGGTTTTCGCTTGAGGCGGTAAAGAGTGCGTTCGGCGCCAAAAACTTGAAGTCCTTCGGCATAATGCTGGGCTTCCAAACCGCGGCGCAGGGCGGCACGGGTTTCTTTGAAGACGAGAGAATCGCGGCGGCTTCGGGTTATGCGTTATCCTCTTACTCAAGTTACTTGGTCAGAAATCACATCAAAGGCCCGGGCTCGAGTGCTCCGTTGGCTGTGACCTCCAAAGCCGGGATTACCGCGGCGACGTTGAGTTCCAAAGCGGTGGGAGAAGTTGACGACGTTTTAACCCGCATTGAAAAAACTCTTGTTGATGAGGACGGATCCATAGTGTTAACGCGAGCCGACATGGACGGATTCGCTGGCGAATTAGATAAGATTGCGTCCGACTCTCGTTTTGCCGGTGATGACCTGTTTAACATTAGAAACTCGTTGAGAGGCATGGAAGACGAATTAAAGCGTAGCAACCCCGACTTCTTCCGTCTTAAGTGGGGTGATTTGAAGACGGAAGTTAAAAACTCGTTGGAAGGCGTTACCGCTGCCGGAGCCGGGGCCGCAGTCGGCCGCGAGGTTACCGGTTTAGGGGATGATGCCGTAAGGCTTTCCAATCTTCAGCTTGAATCACAACTTGACGATTTATTCAAACAACAAAGGGCGGTTAATGAAGTAGCCAAATTGATTGAAGGAATTAAAGAAATTGATAGTAGTAAGCTGACCAACTTAGATTTACGGATGCTGGTTAGCAAGGTGAACGCGCATGCCGAAGAATTGCCGGTGGAACTCGCCGACTCAATCCGTAAATTGAATTTGAAGTCGTTAGCCGCGGCCTCGGATACTCAAACAATCCAACGCGGTTTGGTGGACATTATTGGTGATTTTGAAGTCAAGTCGAATGGTTTGACTGATGAAATGAAGAAACTTTTGAGGGGTGCCCCCGACGAAGTAACCCAAAGAATCAGTGCAGAAGCAGGCGGCTCTGCAAGCAAGCGGGCAACCAAGGAAGCGGGCCAGGAAGCAGTGGAAGAAACCACTTCAGGGGCGTTCTCAAAACTACGCAAATTGGGAACAACGTTTCTTAGTGCAATCGGCCCGTCCGTCGTAGTGTCCCTAGTTACCACTGTTGAAAGCCGCCCCGTTCAAGTCGTTGCCTACGAAGACCTGCCCAGTTACGTCTTTTCTTATTCAGAGGAGTCATTGTCAAGGTTCTGCGCCGAGCAGACAACGGAAGCGGACTGCGAAAACGAGTTGGATTTGAGCGAGGCGTGCGGCGACGGGCAAACCTGCATTAGGATGGCGCGCAACCCCCAGACCGGCAGGGAGCAAGGATACCTGTTGTTGTTGGTGCACAACGACGAGGAAGTCAAGGCTGAGTCGCTCGGCAAAGTTTATGAAACCGTGTTCAACCCCGATTACGCGGTTTTGACTTCCGGCGAATTATCCCAAAAACTCGGAGGCAATTACCGCGCCGGCTTTGAAGAAGAGTTGGCGGGCGTGCGCGAGTTGACCACGAATTACGCCGAAGAAGTAGTTGAGATACGGGAGAAAACCGATTCAATTCAAGAAGAGTTAAAGGAAGAAGAGGAGGGGGCTGAAGAATGAAGTTTTATTACTGGTTCCTGCTCTTGTTGTTGGCGGTTGCCGCCGGCTATTACTTCTACTCGCCTCAAGCGCCCACGCAACAAGACGATTTCGTTGAAAAAACCCTTGAATTCGGGGAAGAAAACCGCGAAAACTTTTTGACTTACGAGAACGAGGAGTACGCGTTCACGGTTGAGTACCCCGTCGGCTACAACGCTGTTGAAGAAGCCGACTTGTACAGCACCGTGAAATTTTATGCGGGCACTCCTTACTCGGTTTGGATGCAGGAATTCAACGTTTACGTGGTTGACTCCAATGAATCCTTTTCAGTTGAAGACGTTTTAAGCGAGGAAAGCGATTGGACTGGTTTCGACTTGAAGGTGAACGGCCGCAACGCCCACTACTTTGAAACCACGGAATACTTGCCCGAATACGACGAAGAATTATCCTACAAATACTTGTTCGTGGAATGCGGCGATTATCTGGCGTGGGTGACTGCTTTGACGCCCACGATTACGCCCGGCGACTTGGTGGTCGCGGATTACGTGCTGCACTCCTTCAAGTGCCAAACTTAATTAATTCTTTCAAGCGTAATTAAACAGGTATGGAGTCCTTTCACGGCCTCGTCATAGGCGAAAGAAAAAAAGTCGGCGGCTTGCCGCACTCAATTTATTATTCGGGTTCCGAAGAGCCCAGGGACTCCTTGAAGGGCGGAGTAAACTCCTACGTCTCCGAGTTGAGCAACAAGACGCTCTTCAACCACGCAGTGGGCAAGGAAGCGGAATACATTATGGTGGGCGGCCACGACTTCGGCGTGCGCAGGAAGGCCTCCCAGGACAGGATGGCCGAGGGAAACCTCTTGGGCCACATGAGGGCTTACCTGGGCCGCGACCTTTCCACTCCCGAAAAACTTCAAGAAACCCTGCTGGACTTGCACAACAAGATTGATTCCGGAATGCACTTGTATGACGCCGGCAACATGGTGTCCGCATTGCTCTACAAGCGTGCAATGCAAAAAGGTTACGGCAAGGAATTCATTCCCACCGCCCAAAAGGCGCTGGCCGCCGGAGCCCTCCTCGCAAAAGACGTTGCCGCGTTGAACCAGGGCAAGGCAGGCGAAGACAGAGGGAAATTCATCAAGGAAAGCGTTCAAAAAATTTCGGCGGGCGGGAACGCCGGTGAAGTCGCCGAGTTAATGGGGTTGAACCCCGCGGGCCTGAAGGCGCTGGGGTTTGCGGTTAGGGAACCCGCAGTCAAGGCCGAACCCGAACCAGTAAAGGCCGAGCCAATTGTTAGAGCGCCGGTCACGGGGGAGCGACCAACGCCCAAGCCAGAAGAAACCGTAAAGGAACGCGTTAAACCAGTGAAACCCGTTTTTGAGTTGCCAGGTAGCAGTCAAACCGCTTTCTTCCCGGTTGCCGAAAAAGCCCGCGAACCCATGCCCGAAAAGAAGCCGGCGGAGAGCAAAGCCCAACTAGGTTTTGAAGACCTTCCAAAAGAAGAGCCGGTGAAGACGTTGGTGCCAGTTCCGCCCAAGGGACTCAAATTACCCGAATTCAGGTTGGACTTGTTTGCCAGGCCACTCCAGAAACTCGGCGTGTTGCCGAAACTCGCCGAAACCGTTCCAACTGCAGGGGCGCCCGTCAAGATGGCGGAGCCCCAAATCCTCAAGGACAAGGCGCTTTTGGAGCAGCTCGTGGGCGAAGACCCGTTCAAGAACCTTAATAAATTGCGGGAAGAGGTTTGGAATCACTCCAGCGGCTTGAGGGGAACCCTAACGAACATTGATTTGGCGAGGTTGAAGCCCAAGGACTTTAACGAATTTTACTCCAGCGAACAAGGAGGAAAACGCTTGTATGAATTGTTGGATTACCTTCACCGCCACCACGAACTCGGCGTGCTGAGCAACGAGCAAATCCAGGACGAGTTCGCGCCTAAACTCATGGAAGCAGTTGGCGGCAGGCATTTCAGGGCTCCCGAGGACTTCCAACGCCGCGTAATCCAAGCCGCGGTTGAAAATTACCCACGCATTCAGGAATACCAGCGAACCGGGGAAACAAGGGAACTGGACGGGGTTCTCAAGGGCTTGCTGGGCATCCACCACCCCAACAAATTCAAATCCGAAGACCAGCGCGTCAGGAACAGAATGTATTTCATCAACAAAACCGGCTTGCCCCGGGCAAAAAACGACTTGAAGTACCACGCGAAGACCCCCGAACAGAAACAAGAAGCTCAAATCCAGATAGATGAATTTAACCGGGAATTAGGGGGTTTGAGGAAGGAGAACGAGGCGTTGGAAGAAGTTGCTGAACAAGGGCCGAAACTCGTGAAAGCGGTGAAACGCTACTTCGGGCTGGAAGCCCCCCAGCACGCCCGACTCCTGCCCACCGGGTCTTAACGCGCTAAAAAAGCTTTTAAACGGGTAACCGTTAATTGTAGTGGTTCACAATTCAAAATGGAAGTGGTGTAAATGGGTATCCTAAGCAAGTTGTCTCGAAGTTTCGGGATGTCGCGCGATTTGAGCGTTGACGAGTTCATGAGTGCGGCCGAAGCCGAGGGAATAGACGTGATGCACGAAGCCGCGGACTTCTACGTCAAACCCATCTCCCTGCAAAGCGAGGCGGACGCGAAAATCGTTGAAGAAGAACTCAACAACAAGAATATCGTGCTCCTCAACATCACGCCCATCGCCCGCAACCCCGCGAAACTCAAGAGCGTGGTAACCGAGTTGCGCAAGTTCGTGCAAAAAATCAACGGCGACATCGCGCGCATTGACGAAGACAAGATTCTGTTGACCCCCGCCAAAGTCAAAATCGTGAAGCGCCGCCACTAAAAGGCGAACTCTTTTTATATGCGCGCCAACCTATCCCTAGTGTAGGTGATGGTTGGCATGCGTAAAACTCTGGCGGCCCTGCTCTTGGCATCGGTCTTAATGGTTTCAGCGGAAACCCTGCTCTTTGACGAAACCCTTTCCTCGCTCTCGTTCTCGCCGTCGCCGAACTGCTGGAAGAGGACGGATTACGTCGACAAAGTTGTTTACGAATTCAAGGGCGAGAATAAATGGGGCATTCTGGAAGTGCCGTGCAGCAACTCCCCATCCTCGGTAAACTTCATAACGGGCACCGGTTTGTCCGCTACATCTGAAGACGTTGATGTCGTTGACGTGGAAGCAACGCGCGTCACCCTGACGGGCGACATCTCTTTTCTCGAATCCGACACCCAAGAATTCGATTGGTGGGTCGAAGTACCCACGTTTGAGATACTCGTGGAAACGACTGCCGCGCCCGGCTGCGACGAGCAGGGAATCCTCTTCGACTCTCGTGAGTATCTGAAGGTAATCGGGCTCATAGCCTACATCGATGATTGCGAATCAAACCTGCGCGTCCGACAGGAGCCAACGGGCGCGAAGACAATTGTTTACGTTTCTTTTGACGCCAAAGAAATCAACACCAAAGAAAAGAGCCGATTCGGCGGCTTGTATTATTATGCTTCGAAGGACGCCCTCGGCAACCCGAAAAAGAAATATAGGGTGGCAAAAGAATTCAAGTTCGTTTACGACTTCCAGCCGCGCTCTGAAGAGGAAGTCAAGAAAGCGCTCTGTTCCGCGGACGGCTTTGACTTGGGCGGCGAGGGAAGCGAGCTGGCCGCGCTGGGCGTGTCCATGGTAATAAAACCGGGATTCCCGTCAATCAAGAGATCGGATTATGAATTGTTTCCCGAGTGCGGGTTCACGGTGGACCCGGGCTTTGAATTCAACGCGGGCAAGGCAAGCATCACCACTTCCGCCGGCTACGTGGGCGAAGTCACCCTCACGGCGCTCAGCACCCCGATTCTGGAAGACATTGCGCGCGCTTACGGAATTGACGGCGGAGTGGGGGGCGGCGTTCTGAAGAGCGCCGTGAAACTGAGTTCGGCTTCAACCGAGAAAGCAATTTGGGCTGTGGACGGCTCCGAATTGTCTCCCGGCCGCTACACTTACGAGTTGGAGTTCAAGGACTCCAAAGGCGAACCCCTGGAGTTCAAGGACTCAAAAGGCGAAACCCTGGAAAAACTGGTTTGGAGTAAACCCGACGAAATCAAGGAGGGTTACGCCAACGCCGTGCAATTCTGCGTCAAGGGCGCGGGCAGTTCCGGCGGCTTCAGCATAAGCAGCTTGGATACCGGGGAAGGTTTCCTCGCGTTTGAGGCGAGCTACCTGCCGGGGCCAGAAGTGAGGAAACTCTCTGCCACGATTGATTACGCGAAAAAAGTCAAGGTCGGCGAAGAATTCGCATTGAAAGACAACAAAGACAACGAAAACGCGGTTTTCGCGCGCGGCCAATTTGATGACCGGTGCAAAAACGGGGAATGCGTTTGCAATGAAGGGGAACTGGTTGTCACCCTCGCCTCCGCCGCGGGGCCCGTCGACAAGAAAGTCGCGGCTGGCGAAGAAAAAACTTTCAAGGGCGCCATGCAAAGCGTTTCGTGCACGCTCAAGAGCGATGGTGACGGGAAAAACTCCTACCTATGGGTAACGGGTTTGGACGAGGAAGCGAGTTACGCGGTGGTTAAGAACGGCGAAGTCGTGGAGGGGTCGGAAGACGTTTTCACGCCTACGTCTGGCAGCACGCTCAGCATTGAAGACGATTACAGTTGTTCCATTGCTGGAACGGGCGCCTGCGACTTGTTGTTGAGCGTTTACTCGTCCGCCTCCCAATCCGGTTTCAAGACCGCGAGTTTGGAGGGCGACGAGGAAGAAGTCGTTGTGGAGTGCGTTGAACCCGTTTCGGAAACGCAACTCGTTGAACTGGATGTCGGCGAGGAGGTCGGCGCGGGCAACGCGGCGATGGTTACGGCCAACGAGCCGGAAAGCTTTTCCGTGTTGAGTTACTCCCTTGCGGACGTCGTCACGCAATGGGAATGCTATTACTACCCGTTGGTCAACTACGTTAACGGCGGCAAGCCCTATTCGGTATGGAAATACGATTACGACTCGATTACCAGCGGCAAATACGTTGAAATGAATTTGATTGATGGCTACGGCGTTGAATACTTTTTCAAGGATGGATTGCCCGTGACCGGTTTTCCGCTGGCTTGGGACGATTCGTCTTACGGTAGCTACATACATATTTACGTTGACCCACAGTTTTCATTGAACAGAGGCGAAATAAAAAACGACGGCGTAAGCGGCGGGTTCGAGGATTATTTGAGGGGTTACGAGGCCGAGACGGGCAGCTATGTCGTGGTAACTGAATTTGCCTTAGAGCGTTACGAGCCCGGGTTATGGGAAGAAGTTGTTAAAAACTTTGACGAGTTGAATGCGGGGATTGGTAAGTGCGGCGTAACCAGCGGAGGCGAAAGAGAGAGCGAGGGTTGCCACGTTTTCCCGTTGACCGGTGGAACGCCGGGCGCCATTACCTGGAACGAACGGCTTTTTGCAGGCGAGAAACTGCCGAACCTGGTTTTTGAGGAAACCCGAACCCTCTTGTTTCCTTATGGGCAGGGAATTGCGCCGACCACGGATCTGTATTATTATTTGGGTGACTTGAAACAGTTCGGGATTCCCCAAAGCATGTCTTTTGCGGAGGCAATCAGCCACGATTCCACCGCGAAAACCACCGTGGAACTTGAAGGCGTTTCCGTAGTTGTTAAATCATCGAAAGGTTATCCTGCGGCATCAATTGAATGCGGTTACGTTGAGGAGAAGCCCTAAAAAATTTTGAGGAAAAGGAAGGAGAGGTTGAGGAGAAAGTGGATAAGTCGTTGTACGTTGTTTTGGGAGCGTTCTTGTTAATGGTTTTAGGGGTATGGTTTTTTGCGAGCGGCGGAGGCGTTGCATCGCCCACTCCGAGCCCATCAATTCAGGCACAGGAAAACGTGGTGCAAATACTTGACGGCTCGTTTTCGCCGGACTTCATTGGAATCGGGGTTGGCGACGGGGTCACGTGGGTTAACTCGGGCTTGCAGCCGCACGTCCTCTACTTCATTGACGTTGAGTCGCCCGTAATCCTGCCGGGCCAGGAGTTCACGCGCTCGTTTGAAAACGCGGGAAACTACACTTATTTGGGCGAACCGTGGAGCGCGTCCTTCAAGGCAATCGTTTCCGTGGTCGCGGATTGAAAAACCACCCTTTTTTATTTACTTTAATTCATTCATTTAATCGGTGATTCAATTCGTGAAGAGACCCGTCCTGGCGTTCATCCTGTTGTTCAACCTCGTTTTCGCCGCGTCCCAGTCCTATCAAACCATTTTCGTTGACCAAGTCAACGAGATAATCCCTTACTGGGAGGTGGACGCGCAGGTCAATGTCGACGACTTGACGGTGGCGCGCACCAGCAAAATCGAGTTGGGGTTGAGTATAGTCGCCGGATTCGACTTTGGCGACATGAACGTCCAGACGCCGAGCAGTTACGAAAGCATTAAGCCGGCGCCCCTCGTTGACGTGGAAAGCTTTACGTTGAGCAAGGAAGCCATGGACAAGTTCGTCGAGCCGGATGGCTTCAAGCCCGGCTTCAAGCACCCCGACAAATTCTATTTGGACGAGGAGCTGGAGGTCTCCCCGGAGAATGCTTGGACGCACCTGGTAGCGTTCTCGGTGAAACCGGATTTTCCTCTCGACGAGTATTACTCCGAGTTTGACGCCGTGGAACGGGTTTACGTGCCTAGGCAGTACTGCGAAATGGAGGGGTTCAAGGTCGAGTTGCACGAACCTGGCTGGGAAAGCGACAACAAGGAATTCTTTTTGGCGGGAGAGAAACGAGCCAGTTTTGTGGGTGATGAGTGTGAGACTGACACTGATTGCTTGACAATGTGCAAATCAAGCGACCCATCAAAGGTTTTCAAGGGAAGCTGCACTACAACGTATTTTCCGGGTGGTGAGTCAAGGTATTGCGCTCCCGGCGAGGTTCACGCTCCTTGTGCTGAAGGAAAGGTTTGCGGTTTGAATGAAGCTGGTGGCGCTTATTGTAAAGAACCGGAAGAACAAGAAGGCGGGGAGCCTGCTGGCGCCGTTGAAGGAGAAACCCCAACCCCCCGCGTGTTCGAGGTCTCGTTCAGCGTTGACAACAAGCCCTTGTTCGTGCCCGTGTTCGTTTACCGTAAAGGCAGTTACTCCCACTCGGATAAACCCTTTTTGTCGAGCCGCCTCGTGTTCTCGGTTCCCGGCGACTACGGCAGACTGCTTAACAAAGACTACGTGACGGCGCAGTTGTGCCTGGACCCGGGGTCGCCCGACAACGACGCGGTGAGGGACGCAGACCCCCGCGTTGATACCGAGTACGCTAACAAGGCGGTGTTCGGCTTCGTGTTCGCGTTGGATGACGACCCTGACACCCAATTCGGGAAACTCTTGGCTTCAAGGGTTCCCAACTACATTCACCATCAAGACGGGCCCATGCCTTTCGGAACCGAACTCATCAAGCGCTTCCTGGTCTTGTCGGATTCCTATGACCACGACGCCGGCGAACTCTTCTTGTACTACGAGTTGTCGCGCCCCGCCCCCGTGAAAATAAGCGTTGAACCGGTTTACCCTGACAAAAGCGTTTTATCGGATTTTGAGTTGAAGAGGGGGACTGCAGCCGATTTCCACGACTCGTTATCTTATTCGCGTTTTGAAGCCCACTTCTACGACGACGCGTGCCCGGAGAACCCTTACCTCAAGTTATATGATTTTGGTGGTTCGCAGGAGACCATCAGCGAAGCAGGCGGCTACTTGTTTGACGCCGGAAGGTTGGATGACGCGGAAAACGCGTTGTGCGCCGTGTTGAAGTTTGACTTGTCCAAGTACCCGTATTACTCTTACGGTTCGCTTGGCCACCTGAACCGCGGTCTGCCCAACGGCTTGTTTGAATTCGTTTTAACTGCCGGCGACGACGAAGCAGAGGAAGAGAAAAAAGCGGATTACTCTTTTGAACAAGAATTCGTTCCCCTGCAAAGCCACGAAACCAATTCCTTCCCGGCAATAACCCAGTACCTGATAACGGAACACGCGACAGCGCTTTACACGGCGGACTACGATTTCGCGGACATCGACGCCAACGAAGTTGAGGTTGAAGGGCGCAAATACCTCGCGGTGGCGTTCAAGTTCAGGCGGCGCGGCGCCGACGGCGAGTGGCCGTCCGAATGGAATGAAAAATACTCCCGTTTGAAGGCCGGGGTGCTCTTGGAGGCGTACAATTACTTGGAGGAAGGCGACTTAATCGTTTTCAGCGAGACGGAGGACGGTCGCGTGCTGACGCTCGTACGCGACTCTGAGCCGCCCAAAATCGGTTTGGAGGACGGCAAGGAACCGGGTTCCCCGCGCGGGATGCCGTGCGCCAACGTGGGCGTAGCCGACACCATATTACCCAAGGACGGCAAGGTAACCGAAATCGAACTCAAGGACGCGTCAAGCGAGTTGTTGGAGAAGTTGCGGAAGCAATTCAACTGGGGGGGAACAAGGCCCGGAACCCCTGTAACGCCCGGCGCTGGCGCGGGTCCGGGACCCCCCCCCACTACGCTTGAAGAGGCAGTACAAAATGTCATTCGGCAGGTAGTACAAAATGTCATTCGGCAGGTGATTGCTAATCCTTGGCAGGCGATTTGGCAGGCGATTACCGGTTCCGGAACCGGTGAGCTTGAAGAAAGGCTAAGACCC
>Ga0210057_1002586_pt1 | contig 25725 bp, 17 predicted proteins | sample CryGeyCG2114_010_2_FD_183968 | JGI IMG/M metagenome (GOLD analysis project Ga0210057, IMG submission 183968) | Groundwater microbial communities from aquifer - Crystal Geyser CG10_big_fil_rev_8/21/14_0.10 (SPAdes) (version 2) | ecosystem: Environmental > Aquatic > Deep subsurface > Groundwater ...
TAACGGGGTCGCTCATTGAGTTCACCACGATGTCCGGTGTCACCGTGCATGCGATGGAAGCGTTGAGTTCCAGTGGAACCTTGAATGTGGCGGGACTGACGTACCTGACAGATACCTTCGTTACGGGAACGCTCTCCGGTTCGCACCTGAAAGCTGATACGTCCTTGACATCTTCAGGGACGTTGAGTGTAGAGGGCATCACCTACCTCCAGAACAACACCTTCGTGCGCGGAACGATGTCGGGGTGGAACCTGGTGGCATCGACGACGTTCGAGGGAGCGGGATTGGAGGATTGCGACGATCCTGCGAACTCCAAGCTCCTGTGGGATGCCACGGAGAAGCGGTTCAGCTGCGGGACGGATCAGACGGTGGGTGCCGCCACGACGACGCTCCAGGAGGCATACAACAACGATACGGATGGGGACAATTCGGTCATTTGGCTCAGCACTGCCGATGATTCCATCCACTTCAAGAATCCTGCAACGGGAGGGACGAATTCAAGCGAGCTCTTCGTGCTCAATAACAGCGGAGCGAGCGTGACGGCATTCTTCATCGACCAGAACTCCACGGGAACGGGAGAGTTGATCGATTCGGAATCCACGGCACATCCGGGATTGGCGATCGATATGACGGATATTACGTACGGCGGCAATTCAACGCTGAACCCTCACATTCTCTTCGGATACAACGGGACGTTCGACGTGAATCTGTACCGCTCCGCGGCGAATGTGCTCAAGACCGATGATCAGTTCTTCATCAATCAGGATGCCAATGCCGTTGCTTTGGAGATCGATTCCGAGGCAACGGGAACCGACGTTATCAATCTGTCAGCTACGGCGCTCACTACAGGAACGGCGATTGACGTGGGCGACCTCAATGCGCTCACCACGGGCAAGGCGCTCAACATCGTGTCGGATTCCTCCGATGCGAGTGCCCGCACACTGGTACAGATAACGAATGATCACGCATCTGCATCGAATGCCATAGCCCTGGGTGTCCAGCAGGACTCTACGAGCAACGGCATCTTCATCGATCAAAACGGCAATGGAGTTGCCCTCAATATCGATACGGAGGCGACAACGGCCAACGGTGTCTACATTGGTGCAGATGCGCTGACCTCCGGTAAGGGGCTCTACGTATACTCGAACTCTGCGAGCAGCACCACACGCACGTTGGCGCAGTTCACCAACGACCATACGTCTGCAACAAGTACCACAGTCGTTGGTATCCAGCAGGATGCCAACGGCATTGGATTGAACCTGCTCAATGGAGGAACCAACAACGGCATCTTCCTGGATCAGAACGGCAATGGCATCGCGTTCAACATCGATTCGGAGGCGACAAGCCAGGACGTCATCAATCTGTCAGCAACGGCACTGCAGGACGGCATCGCTCTGGATATGAGCGACCTCAACGCACTCACCACGGGCAAGGCGCTCAACATCGTGTCGGATTCGACGAGTACGAGTACTCGTACGTTGGTGCAGATCACCAATGACAACACCCTTGCCATCGGTGCCACCGTGCTCTCGCTGCAACAGGATGCCGCACAGAAAGTGCTCTTCCTGGACCAGAACGGAAATGGAACGGGAGAACTGCTCGATTCCGAGTCAACAGGCCACCCCGGAGTGGCGATTGATATGGTGAGTATTGCTTACGATGGCGGCAGTGGCGCACTCAACCCGCATATTCTCTTTGGGTACGAAGGAACGTTCGATACGAATCTGTACCGTTGGGGTGCCAATATCCTCGCCACACAGGATCAAGTGCGCATTAAGGCAAAAGATGCGGATAACTGGGTCCCGCTCCTCATCGACTCGGAGGAGAGCACGGGCGGTAATGACCTTTTCCGCATCGTTTCGGACGTCAATACCGGCAAAGGGGCCACCGATGAAAATCTTATCTTCCGCGTGACCGCAGACGGACATGTGTACGCGGACGACGCTTATGCAGCCACCGGAGCAGACTATGCGGAATGGTTTGCGACCAAGAATACGGATCTCAAAGCAGGAGAACTCGTGTGCATCGATATCACCCGCTCAAACTCCGTGGAACGCTGCAGGGATGATGCCGATGCCAACGTGATGGGTATCGTCTCCACCAATCCAGCATTTGTGGGGAATTCCCTGGGCGGCGCAGAAAATCTCGGCTTGCCGATTCCCGGCTACGCGCTCGTGGGTCTTATCGGTCAGGTTCCGGCAAAAGTGGTAATCGAAGGCGGAACGGGATCTTCCATTCGCCCCGGTGATGCACTGACGCCGGCCTCGATCCCGGGCTACGCGCGCAGAGCGTTCCCCGGCGAGCCCACAGTCGGTGTCGCATTGGAGGATTTGGGCGGATCGCAGGGCGCGACGGGCGTCGTCAATGTCCTCATTTCGCGCCGCAACTCGTCGCTGACGGTGGATACCATCGAACAGCAAGTGCTGGAGACCGTTGCCGCCATGGAGTTAGAAGATGAGGTACAAATTCTGGTGAGCGATGCCGTGGATAGCCTGGACATTGGACGCATCGTCGATATGATCGCCACGTACACAGGAAGCACCATCCTCGGGAATTCCTCACTGGAGGACGTGCTTTCGGTGAGCGAGAACAGTGTCGTATCTCAGCAGACAATCCAGGCGCTTGCCGACCTCATCGTGGGCAGTAGCCTGAAGGTCGGCGGCTCTGCAACTGTAGGTGGTTCACTCTCTGTCAGCGGAACTGCAACTGCACGGATACTGACAGTCTACGAGCAGGCTACAGTGAGCGGATCGATGCTGGTGATGGATGATCTCTCCGTCCAAGGCGCGCTCATCACGCAGAACCTGCGCATTGATGGTGACGTAACCGTCGGCGGCCTGCTGCGCTCCACGGGACTCGCAGCGAGCGTGCTCGACGTCCAGACGCTCACTTCGCAGAGCGGTGCTACTATCCGCGGCAACCTGAGCGTGGAAGGCGACCTTACGGTCAACGGTAAGCCCATCACCGCTCAGGCGTTGCTCGATCTGGGAAGCGCGGAGAAGCTCGACCTCTCCGAGCTCACGGTTGAGAACGCGCTCTATGTATTGGGTGACGTGACTATCGAGGGCCTCGCACGCTTCCTTGGCAATGTGGAGGTGCAAGGCGAACTGATCGTGAACGCGAACCAGGCCGGATACGCCCTGATCCCGCAGACGGGCACCAGCGTCACCGTGCGCTTTAGTCCCGCATTCACCGCCGTGCCGGTGGTCAGCGCCTCGCCAAGCGTTCCCGTGATCTACGGCATCTCCCCGGCAACGGGCACTGGATTCCGGATCTCCATTGCCGTACCCGCCATGGAGGACATCGTCTTCTCCTGGCATGCACTTGCGACCAAGGCTCCAAAGACTACCAAAGGTGTTGGGGTGGGCGCGTTGACGATCGTAGAGTTCCCGGTGGACCGTTACGGCGTGCCGCTCTCCTCCAACGAAATCTGGAATGCATGCATCCGCCAGCAGGTCAGACTCGATGAAAACGGTCAGCCCTACAACTGCAGTCGGTACCACGACGATCATCACTGGCGTCATCCGGATATACCCATGGAGTTTACCTGGAACCCAGAGAGAGAACCGCGTCTGACTTTGCCCGCCGGATACCGCTCGCAGGTCGTGGAGGAAGTGCTCCCCACAGAGCCTGAGGTACCTGAAGAGGAGACCGAAGTGGCACCGGAGTCGCAGACCGCAACAGGCAGCACCGCGGAGGAGACTGCTGAGGAACCGATCACGGGATCGGGTGACACTGTGGAGCCAGAAACCGGATCGGGTGACGTGGTAGAACCACAAACCGGTACGGGCAGTACAACGGAACCTGAGGAGCCTGTAGCGGAGGAACCCACTGAACCTGAACCCGAAGAGGAACCTGAGGAAACAGCGGAAAGCTCCTCGTCCTCTTCCTCCTCGTCCTCAAGCAGCGTGAGCACCGATGGGACGGATGAACCCGCTGTTGAGCCGGAGCCGGAGATCACACCAGAACCTGAGCCCAGCACGCAGGAAACAGAGGCAGAAGAGGACAACACAGCTTCCTGACACGACATGACCTCCGTACTGTACGTGGTATAGAAGAGAATCGGGAAATTTTGCGTGAATACCCTGCGGGAACTGGCAATTCCTGCAAATGGTGCGTGATGCAACACGGCAATCCGGCGATGCCGATGCCAGCGGAGCCATGCCCGTAATACTATCTCATCGTCTGCCTTGACTCTCCCGTGTCCAGCGACGAGGATGGCGCACTATGGCTGACTGGCATTCCGTGAATCGTCTATCGGGAACGTGGTACATCGAGGACGAAGTGAACTTGCAATCGAGCGAATCCGATGTCTATGAGTTTTTCATCGGCGATGTACACATGCAGATCACCCGGGCGCAGATCAGACTCTACGATGCACTGCGGGAAATTCGCGGTCTCCTCTGGCCGCGGATCGAAGCCCTCATGGATCTTGGATGGGAACATGATGAAGCCGTTGCCGAGGCACGGCACACGTGTTGCGACCAGGAACATGTTTCCTATCTAGATGCCGCAGCGGAAATCGCACGCCTTCATGCTTCCCTGGAAAGCGCCGAGGAACAACGCAGGAGACTGCATGAGGGAGAGCAGAAAAGCACTCATTGACAACATCCCCATTCCAGACATCGTGTCACCTGCTCGTGTCATGCTGGTAGTGCGCGGGCAACAATGCGATCCATAGGTAAACGACACGATTGCGGAAGAGGAACGCGCCGCTCGAGAACGAGTCGCAGCAGAAACCGAGAGGATACTCCTCCCCTCGCGCAGGGCTCGGGGCGCGGACACCAGCACAAGATCCTCAAGAGAGGGCGGCAACGTTCGGGGTAAACGGGAGTATTCGTTTGCCACTTTCCCGGCTTTTGTTAGACTCCGCTGTCCTATGGATGAATCTCTAGAAAGAGCACGTGGTTCCCTGCCCTTGTCCCAACAACTCGCAAGAGGCGTCGTTTCCATAGAAGAAGCTGCACAACAGCTGATGGATGAGGTCTATGCAGGTCTGGGAATTTTTTGCCACATTCCCGACGGCTTCAAGCATTGCGAACTGGGCGTGGGTAGCAACATTGATCCCAAGACTCTTGGAGAAGAAGAACGACGCGCACTTCTGGATAATCCCCCAAGCGTCATTCTTAATCCGCACCAAGCTCACCTTGAAGCAATTGAGCTCTTCAAAATGATTCTGGAGGGGCACCCAAAGGTGTGCGAGAATGGAGATTGTTTGAGACCCACAATAGGAGCGTATTTATACGGACGTGCTGGTGCGGGCAAAACGCACATCATGGCAGCGTTCGGCCACCGCATAGAATCGGAACTGCAGACGCGCATCCATGAAGTTATGGAGAGATTCAAAGGGTACATACATGCATGCCTGCGGCAGTACGCGAGAGCGATAGACGGCGGGAATAAGGCCATCGACTTATCTGCAGGTGTTCAGCAATTGAGGGATCCCGAGGAAGTGCTGCAGAATGAACTCGAAAAAGCAAAGAAGATCCTCGTCGGCATGAAATACAGACCAACCGATATGCTGTACCTTGGATTTAGCGATCTGTGCGAAATATATGCAGCCCCAAACACCAGGAAAGAAACGATTGAAACAATAGAGAACGCTCCTATCGTTTTTTTGGATGATGTGCATAGCAAGGGGGATTCTAGCCGGCAACAACTCATCGATACCGTCATTGAAAATCGCTATGCGTCAGGACGGCACGGCACTTTTGTGACCACTAATCTTCCGGTTGATAGAATCGGGGACGATGATCATGCAGGACACTTGAGCAGCAGAGCAGCGGAAATGTTCGTTCCTCTTGATTTTACAGACTGTGATGATTGGAGAGAAACGGTGAAGCGCTTCAGGGTAATGGATATACAGGAAGAAATTCGAAGGCGTATCGCTCAGCACGGCACTGTATCGTAGTGATTGTGGCGCAGCGGGAATTCCGTAGAGAAATAGTGTTCCCACATGCCATACTGGTAGCCGCAATCCCCTATTCGTAATGCACATTCGCCCAGCCACCGACGGCGATCACATGGAACTCGCTCGGCTCATCCGTGTACTGCAGGGACACATCTGCTCTCTCGATCCTCTCAAGCGGCAAACCGAGGATGATGCATTCGATGCAAACGAATACATCCGTCTGCTCGTTGAACGTGTGAAACACGAAGAAGGAGTAATGCTTATCGCAGAAGATGAAGGTAAGCCCGTCGGCTTTGTTGCGGGCATCATCCAACGCGAGGAGGAGGATCCCCTGGAACGCCTGTCGGGAGCAGACGCTGTCACGGGCCGCGTGCTGGAACTCGTGGTGGAGAGCGCGCAGCGCGGCAAGAGCGTGGGGAGTGAACTCATGCTGGCGATGGAGCAGTACTTCCGCACGCACGGGTGCGAGCTCATCCGCGTCAACTGCTTCGCTCCCAATACGGGCGCACATGCGTTCTACCGGAAGCTTGGCTTTGGTGACCGCGCGGTGGACCTCTTGAAGATGCTGTAGCTCAAGCACTTCTATTCCCCTCCCTTGCTCCTGCGCGCTTTGCGCCGGTCGTTATCCGTGAGGAACTTTTTACGAAGCCGGATGCTCTTGGGCGTCACCTCGACAAGCTCATCATCCGCTATGTACTCCAGCGCCTGCTCTAAGGTCATGGGTTGCACCGGCGTGAGGAGAATCGCCTCGTCGGAACCCGATGCGCGCATGTTGCTGAGCTTCTTTTCTTTGGTGGGGTTCACCGTCATCTCGTCGCCCCTGGCGCTCTCGCCGATGATCATCCCCTCGTAGACCTTGGTCTGCGGCACGACAAAGAGCCGGGCGCGATCCTGCAGCCCCCACAGTGCAAAGGCTACGGCCTCGCCGTTCTCCATGGAAATCACGGAGCCGTGCATCCTGCCGGTGAGTTCCCCTTTATACGGTTCGTAGAGCAAAAAGGAGTGCGTGAGGATGCCCTCGCCGCGCGTCTCGATGATAAAGTCCCCGCGAAAACCCAAAAGTCCGCGGGTGGGCACCTTGTACTCGAACCGCGTGTGGCCTTCGTGCGTTTTCATGTCCAGCATCTCGCCTTTTCTGCGCGCAAGCATGTCGATGACCGTGCCGTTGAACTCCTCCGGGACATCGATGATGGCATGCTCGATCGGCTCGAGCTTTTTGTTGCCTTCCTTGCGCATGATCACCTGTGGCCGCGAGACCTGCAGCTCGAACCCCTCTCTGCGCATGGCTTCGATGAGCACCGAAAGATGGAGCTCTCCGCGGCCCGAGACCTTGTAGGAATCGGTGCCGGAGATCTCCTCCACATGCAGACCCACGTTCGTCTCCTTCTCTTTCTCCAGACGCGCCTTGATGTGGCGCGTGGTCACCAGTGTTCCTTCCTTCCCTGCGAAGGGGGAATTGTTCACCAAAAAGTTCATGGAGATTGTGGGCGGATCGATGGTGATTGCCGGCAGGAGCGGCGCTCCTTCGTCCGTGGTGATGGTTTCGCCGACGGTGATATCCGGAATACCGGCGATAGTCACGATGTCCCCCGCATCGGCCTCGCTCACTTCCGTGCGCCTGAGGCCCGCGGCGACGAAAACCTTGGTGACCTTCCCCGTGCGCACCGCTCCATCGTGCGTCTTGATAAAGACCTTATCACCCGGACGGGCAACCCCTTCGTACACGCGCCCGATGGCCAGCCTCCCCAGATAGTTATCGTACCCAAGACTGCTGGGCTGCATGCGAAAGGGCGCGGTGAGGTTCTGCTGCGCCACCGGAACGTGCTCCATGAGGAGCTCAAAGAGCGGCGTGAGATCCTTGGAATCCTCTTCCAGCTTGCGCTTGGCGATACCCTCGCGCGCAATGGTAAAGAGGTACGGGAAGTTGAGCTGCTCGTCTGTTGCCTTGAGCGCGACAAAGAGGTCGAAGACTTCATCCACGGCCCGCAAGGGTTCGGCGGCGGGCTTGTCGATCTTGTTGATGAGCACGATGGGTTTTAGCCCCAGCTCCAGCGACTTTTTGAGTACGAACTTCGTCTGCGGCATGGGACCCTCCTGCGCATCCACCAGCAAGAGCACGCTATCTACCGTGCGCAGGATGCGCTCCACTTCGGACCCGAAGTCCGCGTGCCCGGGGGTATCCACAATGTTGATCTTGCAGTCACCGTAGGTGATGGAGGTGTTCTTGGCGTAGATCGTGATACCGCGCTCGCGCTCCTGTACGTTGGTATCCATCAGGAGTTCCCCCACTTCCTCGTAGCTCTCAAATGCGCCGCCCTGCTTAAGCAGTGCATCCACCAGCGTGGTCTTGCCGTGGTCAACGTGAGCAATAATGGCAATGTTGCGGATACTCATAGGGAAGACTGCTGGGGAAAGATTTCCCTCTAAAGCCGACGTACTCTAGAGATATTCTGCTGCTTTGGGAATGCGCTATGGTCACATTCTTGTGTTGGCTGAACGTATAGGTCTGACCCTGACCAGAGCAAATTTTCGGGGTCCGTTCGGAGTTTTGAAAAGGGTACTTTTGAGGTAGGAGGGTAAGCTGGCCATATTGTGTGCTAGAATTCATCTATGAAATTGTTGCATGAAGGATTGTTCCAGACTGGCGTGGGAGCTTTGGGTAGCGCCTTAGGAACTGGATTAGTTGCGATTTTATTGGTGACAATTTTTAAGGTTCCTTCTTTTGGACTGGACTTGGATTTCATTCCAGTGAAAATTACCTCTCAGGGGACAAGCCTGCCTGTTTTGGATATATCCATAATTAACAAAAAATGGTGGTTGGGTTTTCAATCGAATGAAGTATTGTTTGGACTCTTTTTACCAGAAGACTTTGTCGAAAATAAGGAGTTTTCTCTATTAACTGGGGATGGTCTGACTAAGTGGGAAAGGGATTGGAGAGGAGCAAATAGAATTGATATAGACGGCGAAAAATATGTTTTAAGCAGGCAGATAATTTCACTGCCAGTGTACCCAGACTCTGTAACACATTTTCTTAGAGTAACTGGTGATTTTTTTCATGATCAAAACATTAGGATTTATTACTATTTTGAAACACCCCTTGGAAAATATCCTTGGAATCTAAGGCAAGGCCAGCGTGTAGAATCAGCACAGAATCACAAACTCCCATTTTCTGAAGTTACAATTAAATAGAGGCATTCGGGTCTATTTATACGAGCAGCTAATGGCTGGGGCAATTACATTGCCACCAAAAGAGAGTTGCGGCCTTTCAACTGCGATTCACCCCTCTTTTTTCTTATCGTGCAAACTTCTAGATTGAACTGTTTGTATGATTTCAATGGGCTCCGTATCTGCGGTGAAGTGTTCCCCTCCCACAAGGGAACCGATTCTTTGTACAACCGACTCGTATTCTTCCTTCCAGCTAGTATCCAAATGCTCTGACTGTCTGATTGGCGGCTTACCGCAAAGCTGGGCCACGGACGAAATCAAATCATCATTGGACGCACCTTGGCTCAAGGCAACACCACAGCTATCAAAAATATTGAGTATACCTTCCCGTAAAGCCACTATCTTCCGTCGACATGCTTCTTCCTCAGCACGTACAGAGTTCACCTCTTCGACTTGTACATCATGTTCTAAGATGGCTGCTGACATACGTTTATTGTAATGGAAATGGATACAATGTACACGAAATGATCATTTTAGCGGATAGCGTCAGGAAGGTCTTGTATTGAAGCCAGTACAATATCCGCATCTGAAAAGTCACAATCTTGCGTCCATGCATTGGGTATTGCCACCACGGTACCAATCTTCGCTCTTTTGGCCGCCATGATTCCCTTCGGGGCATCTTCTACTACCACGGCGTTTTTTGCACGGACGCTTGTCCTCTTCAGGCATTCTAGGAACACATCAGGCATCGGTTTCACTCTTGGAACTGATTCAAATCCTACAACGGCATCAAACAGCTTTCTCATATCCGATCGGTCAAGAAGCGCAAGGATGTTATCCTCTGTGTTGGAGGATCCAATGGCCGTTTTCCATTTACTGTCGATTAACGATGCAATCGTGTTTCTCATCTCATCGAAAATAGCGGATGCGGATTGCAAGAACATTTCCTTGCAGCGCAGATTCTTTATCCTGCGGATTGCTTCTGGATCCGCATCCAATTGATATCGTCTGACAATGTCGGGTAAATCGAGCCCTTCGACGATCCAAAGTCGCTTGTATTCCTCAGGAGTGAATGACAAGCCGGTATCCTTGAACGCAAGCTGGTTAGCCTCATAATTGATCTGCTCGCTGTCATACACGACTCCGTCGAAGTCGAAAATGACACATTTGTTTTTTGCTTTCATAGGGCTTGGACGTGTAGAAAGTGTGTGCCATTCTTTTTTTCCACAGCGAGTGCCAAGCGATTGAATTTCATACTTGCCATATCTTTGTAGATTTTTTGCACAGAGTCCATTTCCTCCTCTGTGAGATCCCTGACTGGATAGAAAAGGGAAAGATGCGGGATAAAATCGAAGGAATCGGCGTGGACATGCTTAAATTTGCTGAAGAGATCATCATGCAAACGGAGGATTGCCTCCGAGGAAACGGGAAGATAGTAGACAAAATCCCGTCCGTTTTTTTGGAAACATCGTACGCTCTGTGTACTTGCAACAATCGAGCCTTTGTTTGCCCAGCCCGCACGCTGGATCCAGCCAATTGCATCAGCATTGTTCTTCGAAGTGGATTCGGGGAAAAAGTACAACGTGATATGCAGGGGCAGCTTGATGTATGGGAATGCATGGATCGAAAACAGCGCATCAAATGTTCGATGCAGCCGGGCTGCATCTTCCTCGCTTGGCAGGAGACAAATAAACGTACTTTCCACAAAGTTATGGGGAATGCGTAAGGAAATCGTGCAGAACTCTTTCTGCAGTTTTCAGCGCCTCGCAGACCTCTCGCACTGTCACGGTTCCTCCATACCATCGATTGAGCACATCCAGGATCTCGACGGTTGCATAGTCCGTCGTGAGAGCAAGAAGCTGGGATCTGTTCAAAGGATATTTCCCCGTTTTGAGGAGAGACAACACGCGGAGAAAGCAATCATCAACTCTCTTCAGACAAACGTGCGCTCTCGCCACAAGCTGATCTTGATCGGCAGTTTTATCCAGAAACTCGAATAGAAGAGGGCGAATGGTATTGTTGATTTGTACGGCATACGACAGTGCCGTCTGATGTAGAGCTGATCGTCCGGGTGGGAGACCCAGATCAAATTCCCCCATTACTGTACGCGAAATAAAGAACTGTAGACGTGCTGGTTCGGGATATGATCTATACTCGACTCCCGTCAGAAAGAGAAAATTGCATTTAGGATGTTGGACTTTCAACTCGGAAATCCCCTCTAATACATCATCCGTCTCTTGTTCAAAAATAAGAATGTAATCAAAATCACTTTCATGCAGGGAACCGTCTCCCCGCATATTGGAGCCCTGGAATAGTACGGACTGAATATTGTCGCCAAATTTCTCTAAGCAGGATTGCTTGATTTTCTCGCACAAATCCAGTGTTTCTTGAGGAAGCAATACTTCGGCTGCAAACAGATCAGGATACGATAAAGGCAACCTCTCACTTGTTGGAACTACATCAACAATGGTCCTTTTGTCCAAATCATCAAAGACATGGCCGAGTTTCTGTTGCTTTGTGCGAAAAAGCAATAGCCGATCACGAATGGCAGAATGAATAACGAGCGGAATTCTTTCATCAACATTGATGCCCGAATCGTTCAATCCCTGCACCTTATTGGTGTTATTAGTGAGCAGTCGGACGCTCTTCACTCCCAATTCATTCAACATCTCTGCGGCAATTTCGTAGCTTCGTAAATCCGGTTCGAATCCAAGTTGTATATTCGCTTCAGCAGTGTCCATTCCTTGATCTTGCAACCTGTAGGCATGTAACTTATTTGCTAAGCCAATACCCCTTCCTTCTTGTCGCAGATACAGAAGGATTCCTTGATTTTCCTTCCGAATTATTCTCATTGCCTCGTGCAATTGATCCTGGCAGTCGCAACGCTGACAACCGAATACGTCACCTGTACAACACTCTGAATGCACTCTTGTAAGAACCCCAACTTTTTCTCGTATATCCCCTATGACCAGCGCCAAGTGCTCCTTTACGTTGCCGCCTTCGATTTTTTCTTCAAACAGATACAGCTGATACACACCCAGAGGCGTGGGCATTTCTACGTCGACGATCTTTTTCAGAGATGGACTCGACATAGCTATATCGTACCGATTCTCGGCCGTTGTGGAAATATATGATTTTTGTGGTATATTTGCATATAGACCGAAAGGGACACTACACGGAAAAAAGCTCCTAGACGCATCGAGTTTTTAGCATCCTTAAGCCAAGACAGTCGGGTGCCCATGTTGGCTGGGGAGGAGGGATTCGAACCCCCGAATGCCTGCTCCAGAGGCAGGTGCCTTACCACTTGGCGACTCCCCAGCGTACAATGCAGTGTAGCGCAAAAGCTCTTCTGTTTGGAGCACTGTGCAGGATTGCGAAATCCAGGGAGCTGCGCAAGAAATTTCCTCCTCTACTCCCCCCCAGTGTCCACCTTCGCCGCTCTCCACCCCGTACTGCAAGCACTCTGCGCCACGCTCTTCACGTGGGGCGTCACCGCGCTGGGCGCCGCGATGATCCTGTGCGTGCGCAGCATGAACCAGAAGATATTGGACGGTATGCTGGGGTTTACCGCCGGAGTGATGATCGCCGCCAGCTACTGGTCGCTTTTAGCACCTGCTATCGAGATGTCACAAGAGGGTTCCCTCCCCGCATGGGTACCTGCCGCTGTCGGATTTGCGCTGGGCGGCGTGTTCCTAGGGATACTGGATAAGGTGACGCCGCACCTGCACCTGGGGTTTTCTTCGGGGGAAGTGGAAGGGATGCCTTCGCACCTTAAAAAAACCACGCTCCTGATCCTGGCCATCACCCTGCACAACATCCCGGAAGGATTGGCGATCGGCGTGGCGTTTGGGGCACTCGCCAACGGGCATGACGCGGTGACGCTCACGGGAGCGATTGCGCTGGCGCTGGGGATCGGGATCCAGAACTTCCCGGAAGGTTTTGCCGTTGCCGCGCCGCTTCGGCGCGAGGGACTCTCGCGCGCCAAGAGCATCTGGTACGGACAGCTCTCCGCCATTGTGGAACCGATCGCAGGCGTTGTCGGCGCTGCGGCCGTGATCGTGATGCAGCCCATCCTGCCCTATGCGCTCGCGTTCGCTGCGGGAGCGATGATCTTCGTCGTGGTGGAGGAAGTGATCCCCGAAAGCCAGCGTGCCGGGCACACGGATATCTCAACGGGGTGCGTGATGATCGGGTTCCTCATCATGATGATGCTGGATGTGGCGCTGGGGTAGAGAAATCCCTCCTCTACGCTCTATCATCGGCAACCTTCCTTATGCGGACCCGCTGATTGTCGATCACCTCGACGACAACGCTGAGCCTCAGTGCCGCAGCCGCTTCGTGGAAAACCTCCGACTCCTTTGCGATGTCAAAATCCGGATAGGCATCGTACACGTTCCCAAAATTCTGCCGAAATTCCTCCTGCTGTCCCTCTACGAAAAAATGTCGCAGGGCATCCTGGGCATCGTGGACTGAGAAGATCTCGCTCATCTGCTCCAGTGTACCCGCTGTGTTTTGGAACGTCTATGCGGAAGCGATTCAAAAAAAACCGGCGGCGTTGGACAAAAATCATTCAGAGTAGGATGACTGCATTTGCCTGGATGACAACGGAAACGATACAATCCTCACCTTCATGCGGGTGTACAAACGACGGAGCGGCATGGCTGTTATCAGCCTCGTACTCATGGGGGCACAGATAGCTTTTGCGGCCGACAACTTTACGGACATCGTGATCTACCGCGGCGGCGGCGACACTTCCATCCCCGAGTACCGTCTTCGGCAGAACGGCTCCTTTGGAGCCGAGGGGACCGCGCAGGACATCACCTCGGCAATTGAATTTGTGCGGGTGGCCGCACGGCCCGATCCCGTTTCGGATGAGAAGGTGCTGTGCACCGGAGATGGCGCCGGCGATATCAACTGTCAAATCTGGAACGGCTCAAGCTGGGGTGACCTCCTTGAGGTTTCGGCAAATGCCGGCGCCAACCGGGCTTTCGACCTCGCGTACGAATCCCTGTCCGCGAACGCCATGGTGTGTTTTCGCTCCCCCTCTCCTAATACCTCCACTCCGGTCTGTCAAATTTGGGACGGATCGAGTTGGGGCAGCGCCTTTTCGGCGAATGCCGTCGGTGGCGCGATCAATACCCTGCGGCTTATCGCCGATCCTCGCTCCGACCGGATGGCTCTGATGACGAAGGACGCATCGAATGACGTGAACATCCAGATCTGGGACGGGTCGAGCTTTGGGAGCGTGACAGAACTGGAGACGGATGGCGGCGGCTGCGCGCGATGCACCTCTTACGATGGCGCATGGGAATCGGCACAGGGAGACTTTGTCGCCGCATGGTTCAATGACGCCGCGGACGCGCTCTATAGCAGAGAGTACGATACGTCCGCAGGCTGGGGGAGCACGATCACCGACATCGTCACAGGATTGAGCACCGCAGACACGAACTTCGTGCGCGTGGTCGCCAATCCCAATCCCTCAAGCAATGCAGCGCTCGTGGCAGTGGCGGATGATGACAATACGTTGACAGCAAACTCCTGGGACGGCAGCGACTGGGGAACCGCCGAGGAACTCAGCGCCAGTATCGGCCTCGTGGCAGCCACCAACCATCTCTTCGACATCGCCTACGAGCACAAGCTGGATAACGACGCCGTCATCACCTACGGAGTGACTGCAGCGGCGCTTCGGTACCGCGTGTGGGATACGACCACCCTCACATGGGGCGCGGAATCGACGTTGCCCACAGCCGTAGAAGATAAGGACTGGCATATCCTCTCCCCGCACAGCGATTCGCAGGCAATCATGCTCACAACGGTGGGGGACACGAACGATGTTGATACGTTGGAGTGGGACGGCTCCGCGTGGGACGTCTCCTGGACCTCGCACGAGACCGACGGCAACGACCAGTTCCGTACTGCAGGATTCGTCTACGATTACGAGGACGAAGACGCCCTTACCCCCGTGGGCACCTTCACGAGCGCCGTGCAGGGAACGGACGGCACGGGCACGGTGGACATCACCATCGAGGTGGATGACGGCGACGAGGAGGATACGAAAGCCAAGGTGGAGTACGAAACAGATAGCGACGGCGCCTGTGACGGGCCGTGGGCAGCAGCCACGCTCACCGGTACAACCACCGCGGATTTCGATGATTCCGGCGGAGCACCGGATATCGATAACGGCGCCGATTACCAGGTGGGATCGGGCGCAACGACGCGCATCATCACCAGCTCGGGGCCCAACACCGTGCAGTTCGACTGGGACAGTGCCACGGATCTCCCTGCAGCGGATGGCACCCAGTGTCTGCGGCTGACGGTGAACGACGATCAGAATGATCAGACTACGCCCGACACCTTCACACTCACCGTCGATAATGCCAATCCCACCGGGCTTGCGGACTTCGTTTCCATGGGCGCCGGTGCCAGCACCCAACATCTCAACTGGACATCGGCTTCCGACAACCACTTCGGCCATTACGAAGTGTGGTACGGCGAGGTGGAAGCCGACGTGGCTAACCGCACCGGAACGGCGACGGAGTTCGATGAATCTGACTTTTCGGCGCTGGCAACGGCAGCCACCTTCCACACGCACATCATCAATCTCACAGCCTCCACCACGTACTACTACAAGCTCTGGGCGGTGGATGCCTACGGCAACGAGCAGACGGTTGCGGGCATCAGCGATACGACCGATGCCGCAGGAAACGGCCTTGCCGTCGTGACCGCGGCCTCCGGGATGACCCAGTCCACCACGGGATCGGGATTCGTGACGTTCACGGCAAATATCCGCGACGTGGATCTGGACGAAACGATGCTGCGCGTACGTTTTTCGGACAACGGGGGCACTACATTCTACAATGCCCAGATCATTTCCGTCGCCACGGACCCCGTACAGGTTCCGGTAGTTTCGATCGACGTGAATGACTTTCAGGTTGGAAAAACCGACCACATCGATACGACGAGTCCCGCTGGGGATCATTCCGTGGATCTCACACTCGTCTGGGATACCAAATCCACGTCCAACCAGAACGGCGGCCTCGACGGCCAGGACAATGACGACATTATTCTTCAGCTCACGCCGCGCGATTCCCCGAGTAACGACATCGGGCTGGATGTCGACAGTTCCGCCTTCACGGTGGATAACAAAGGACCGTTCCTGGAAGAAACCACTGCCATCGGCGTGACGACCGACACGACCCCAACCTTCACCTTCACCGCCGATGAGGATGGGACACTCGCGTATGCCGGTTCCTGTTCTGGCGTCCTCGCCGTCGTTGCCAGCGGCACCAATACTCTCGACTTCGATACGCTCGCAGAGGGGGATTACACCGATTGCTCGCTCATCGCGACCGACACGTATGGAAATACGGGAGCGCTGGTCATCGCGGATTTCGCCGTGGATACCACAGATCCGACCGTTCCTTCCTCCTTCAACGCCACAGACGCAGGTACCTCCACTGTCACGGTCGTCTGGGATACCCCGACCGAAGCGCATTTCGCCCGGTATCGCGTCTGGTACGGAACGAACTCGGCCGACGTCGCCTCTATGTCGGGCACTGCTCAGCAGTGGGATGATGATCACCCTCTGCATCTCATCGACACCATAGGCACCACCATCACCGGCCTCTCGGCAGGAACGACCTACTACTTCATGCTGACCATAAACGACGAAGCGGGCAACGACAGCGCCACCTCCGTCATTGCGCAACTGACCGAATCGACCTCTTCCTCATCATCATCCTCCGCAGGAAGCGTGGGTGGAAATGGAGGCGGAGGCTCGCGTCAGATCGCGCATGTGGTGCAGTCCCTCCATACCCGCTCCACGCAACCCGCTGCCCCCGCTTCCGCAGACACTTCTACGCAAACGCATCAGGCCTCAGTGGCCGCCAGCGGTCAGTCACCACCGTTCCACGATGTTGCCAACCAGTGGTTCGCACCGTATGTCCGCTCGCTCGCCGCGCTCTCAATAATAACGGGGTACCACGACGCAGCAGGTCAGCCCACCGGATTCTTCCATCCGGGTGATCCCGTCACATACGCCGAGATTGCGAAGATCGCCCAGCTTTCCGCCGGTCTCACCCCACCCGAAACCGGACTGGATTCTCGCTGGCAGGGCCACTGGGCGCAGCCTTACCTCACGCTCGCCAGCCAACGGGGCTTTTCGCTGATGGCAGATTCCTTCAATCCGGACCATCCGATTCCACGGGCAGAGGCGGTCCAGCTGGTTCTGGAGGCGTTCGGTCTGCCCGTAGATCCCTTGCTGCAGGGCCCCCTCCCCTATCAGGATTTGGACCCCCGGCATCCGCATGCCGCGGCGCTCGTCACGGCCACCCGTCTGGGCATCATCTCGGGCGACTTAGACGCCCACGGCTCCCCTACGGGAACCGTGCGGCCCGATGATCCCCTCTCGCGGGCAGAGATTGCCAAGATCATCTGGTTTAGCCAGTCATTATAGGCATGAGCCAGAGAACGATGCGGCCCAGGGTAGCCTCGCGGTATCTGGTCTCCACTTTGCGTAAGGAAAGAGATTCACAACTCTCTCCTTGCAATGGAGGAGTGCGTATGAGACAGCGAAAAAAGCTGATGTGATTACCTTTGCGTGCTTTGAAGGCATGGATCGCGGCCGCTTCGCATGTATACTTCGTCCCCTCCCCCATGCTCAAGATCCCCACGACTCTCCACGGCACGCAGGAGCTGGAAGCCAAGATTCTGCGCGTTGATCCGCTCATGCTCCAAAGACGGCTGGAGGCGGCGGGAGCAATCCTCGACGGGCACTTCGATATCCAGGAGCAGCGCTACTTCCCCACGCCGCAGATGCGCGAGGAGCAACTCAGCATGCGGCTGCGCAAACTGTGGGATGGCAACGAGGACCGCGTGGAATTGGTGCTTAAGCGCAAGCACGACCCCCGGTACGTCCCCGGGTACGAATCCCTTGGCCCCTGCATAAAGAGTCGCACGGAGTATGAACTCGACCTCCAGAACACCGTCGGCTGCGAGTGCAGGTTCGCCCTCATGAAACTGATCCTCGAAGCATGCGGAGTAGAACCGCGCGACCATATTACGACCACGCGCACGCGGTACTCCCGCGGAGAAATCCGCTACGAAATCGAACGCATCCTTTCCTCCGAAGAGAGAAAATCTCCGCTCCCTGCGCCCTTCCTGGAGATCGAAGGTCCCACGCCCCTCGCAATCGCCGAGGCAGCTCGCGCCATCGGATATCCGGCGAGCGCCTTAAGCGCGCTCACGAAACGCGACCTCATTGAACAATGTGCGGCAGAGGGTTCCTGACACCGGATACGTACGGCCTGGAAGAGAGAGGTATACAGCCCCAAAACGGAACCAACGTCCTCCTCGCAGACATCATAGAAATTTTTTCTGCGTCATGCGGTATACTCTTGCCCATTGTTCCCCACATACATGGCACCTCCCCCTGCTCCCCCTCCACGCAGCCTGCTCCACTCGGCAGCGGGTCCGCTCCTCTGGGCATTCTTCTTCGTCGCAGTGTTCCTGGCGGTGTTCTTCCTCCAGAAACCCTCTCTACTCGTCATTAATAATGAGACGATCAAGCAGATCTTCACTTCCTACGGCATTGCGGTGGGGCCGGTTGTCGCGTTCCTCGGAATGCTCGCGATGTACATCTTCGCCGGACTGAAACGGATCCTGGGATTGAGGAAGTTCCGCATCCTCAACCCTCTCATTGTTCTCGTGGTCTTTGTCCCCCTGCTCACATTCGGCTACCAACTCGCGTACCGCGAGAAGCCCTACACGGATATTGCTCGCGGCATCATTGGAACACTGGCAATGCCCCTGCTCCTCTCCTCCCTTCTCGTAAGCGCGCTCGCAGTCCTGTGGTTCTTCGTGATCCTCCTCAGGCGTCGCTGATTTTTCCCCCTCTTGCCATGCGCAAACTCCTTCGTTTCTCTGTCCTTTGCATCGCACCGCTCTTCCTTTCCGGCTGCCTGGGTGAGCTCATGGCCGTGACGTGCGACTTCCTGCCCGACGCCGACCACTGTTACCAAGCCGCCGCCATCCAAGCGGGGCAAGTGGAGGAATGTGAGAAGATCGAAGGGGAGGGATTCCAGGGGTCGAATCCTCCGCGGGACAAGTGCTACCTCCTGATCGCGGAAAACACCGGTGATTACGGCGCTTGCGATCAAATTCGGGGTGGACCGATGTCCTACACTCGGGAAGAGTGCATTCTCGGTGCGGCCGTGAAGCAGAGTGACCCGGCAGGATGCAAGAAGCTTTCGGGCAGTTCCTTTGAGCAGTGTAAGGAACAGGTCGGCGGGAACATCACCGCAGAGAGCCTGGAAGAGATTACGAAACAAGTAGAAGCAGCCAAGAGCGAAGCGGGCGCCGACCCGGATGACGAAGATGCCAAAAAGAAACTTGCGGACCTGCTGGCGAAGCAATCCGATCTCTTCGCTTTCGCCCCCGCCGGCGCGCAGGCGCAATTCATGAAAACCGCGCGGGAGGAGATCATGGCAGATGTGGAAGACGAAGACGTAAAATCGGAGATCGCAAAGATTTTCGTGACATACCGCAGCGAGAATCCCAACGCGGATCCCAACCAACTCCTTGCGAAAATGCGGGAAATCACCGACCAACAAGAGACGGCGAAGCGTCTCGACGAGTACGCCAATTCCCTCATGGATCAGATCAAGGAAGGAGCGGGTCAGTTCGCGAACGATACCGTTGAGGATCTCTACGGAGATGACATCGAGAAGTACAAGGATGCCATGGCGGAACAGGGCATGAAGTACCTGGAAGAGAAGGGCGGCAAGGATCTCCTGCGTGGCATCGAGCGTCTGGAGTGGCTGAAGGAAAAGTACGACAAAGCATCCGAGCAGTATGAGGCGGTCTCCGAGCAGATTGACAAGCTCACGAAGGTCTACAACGAGGCCGCGGAAGTGGCCAGGAAGATTGATGAGGTCAACAAGCTCGTGGCTGAAGGGAAGATTGATTTGGGAAGAGCCAAGGTGCTCCATGGCGCGATTTACCTCGGGAAAGGCCTGGAGTACGCCACGCAGTATGTTCCGGTGTTCGGCAGCACCGTGTCCACGGTCGCCAAGGAAACCTTCGACGCAACGGTGAAGTTCGCCACGAAACGCGCCGAGCGGACCACAGCACTCGACAAGTGTATTGAGGATCCTGAGCACTGCGACACGGAGGGCATTTCCCCGTACTGAATAACCTCTGCACCCCTGTCTTCGGAGTCCCCCACCGTCGTTGCTTAGCCCACGCTATGCGCCTCGCATACCTCTTGGCTGGGATCCTGCAAAAGAGCCACGGAATGTTCGAAGCGATAGCTGACGGAATTCGTCGCTCTCTCCTTGCATATGCATCCCTTTATGCTAAAAACCCTTACGAGATCTCCTCCCCCCTCCCACCTATGTCCACCTCCTTACGAGAAGCAGAAGCTGCATTCGAAGGCCTAGAACTCACGACGGGCGATCACTCCCTGATGGACCAGATCAATGGTGTTGATGATCTGGGCGACAACAATGGCCGCCATGCGGAGCTCACCGCAATCGTCAATGCGGGGGCAAGTTGCGAGGGGGTGCGCAGCGCTCTCCTGGAGCTCATGCGCATGCGTATGGTCAACGGCCGGCGTTAAACCGCTTTCCATCTGGGCAAGTGCCTGTATATACATTGTATATACACACTCTGCGCATACAGGAGATCTGTTACAATGCCGTGTGCCTACTCCCCTCTCCTTATGCACCACGAACTCCTCCTGCGCCCCAGTTACACCGCGCTCAAGTGCATTCTTGCCAAGGATGAGGAAATTCATGCAGAATCCGGCGCGATGCTGGCGATGGACGCCACGGCGAAGATCGAAGGGCGCATGAAGGGCGGCGCATGGAAAGCCATCAAGCGCACGGTGCTCACGAGCGAGAGTTTCTTCGTGACGACGATCCGCGCAGAAAAGGACGATACCGAGGTGTACCTGGCCCCCCGCGCGACGGGCGATATTGAGGCATTGGAACTCAACGGGGAGGAGTACATTATCCAGGGCGGGTCGTTCTTGGCATCGGTGGGCACTATCGAAACCGATGCGACCTTCAGCGGATGGAAGGGCTTTGTGAGCGGCGAGGGCGTTTTCATGATCAAAGCCAAAGGAACAGGGACGGTGTTCGTCTCCAGCTTCGGCGGCATCCTGAAGAAAGAGCTGAAACCCAAGGAGACGTTCGTGGTGGATAACGGACACATCGTTGCATTCCCCTCTTCCGTGTCCTACCACATCGAACGCGTGGGCGAAGGCCTGCTTCACATGGTCACGACCGGAGAAGGCCTTGCGTGCGTCTTTACGGGGCCCGGCACGCTCTACCTGCAAACGAGGAATTTGCGCACGTTCGCCGAGTCCCTCAACCCGTTCCTGCGCTCGCGGGAAACCGGACAGGGGCGCGGAATTCTTGGACAGATCATGGGGGGATAAGGAACATCCTTCTGCGCAAAAACGTTCCTTGTACCTATCCATACTAGTTAGGCAACTTATGCAAGATGTTCTGGGATAGTTTTTGCTTCTTGCATCATGCATTTTTGTCTTCGTAAAGGGGAATACGTTGTTCTCCGGTTCCCCCTGCAAGGAAAATGGCACAAACTTGTTTCCAAACATTCTCTCCTCCCTTTTTCCTATGAAAACGACGTTCTCCACCCTCTCTCTGCACCACGCAGCGGTGCGCTTGATGATGGGTCTCACCGGAGTTCTCCTTCTTTCCCTTCTTGTGTTCTCACGGGCGGAAGCCGCCAACCGCTACTGGGCAGGGACATCAAGCGGCAACTGGGAAGATACTGCGAACTGGTCCGCGCTCCAAAAGGGTCCTGGCGGCGCCAGCGTTCCCGGTGATTCCGACGTTGCAATCCTCTCCACAAGTGGAGGATTGGTGCATCTTATGAGCAGTGTTCGTGTCGGCGGCCTCATCCTGGCCCCCACCTGGTCGGGATCGCTCGTCCAGGGAACGGGTTCCCTCGCGGTGCTCTCCTCCGGAATCCGCGTGGGGAGCGGCCGCATTATCGGCGGTAATGCCCCCATCGCTCTCTCGGGTAGCTACACGCAAACAGGGGGAATCGTGTCCGGCATCATGGACACCTTCACGATATCGGGAAGCTTGACCATCACCAAAGGATCGGGGTCTTCGTACTCCACGTTCACCTCAACGGGAGCGATCATTCTCGACGGCGTGACAGACCAGACCTTCACGGTGGGAGCAAACGTCACGAAAACGTTCAGCGGCATCACGCTGCAGAATGCAGGCGGCGGAACAGCCGACGATATCATCATGGATGTGAGTGGAGGCCTTACGCTCCAGGGTAACCTGACGATAACGACGGGGAGTTTGGACCTGAGCACCAATGACGTGACACTCGACGTGGCTCAAGATGTGATTCTTGCCAACAGCGCTCAGGCCGCCATGTCCGGTGCCACGATGACTCTTGCCGGAGACCTGACGGTTCGCCCCTTAGCGACATTTACCAACACCATGGGCACCGTCACGTTCGACGGCACGACCCAGACTTTGAGTGGTTCCGTGACCTTCCACAATCTCACAAAGTCGGTCTCGGCAGCGGAAACTTTCACGATAGGCGAAGGCTCTGTCATTGTCGTCACCAATACCCTCACGATGAATGGCGCTGCGGATGAGCTGCTCGCTTTGCGCTCTTCGCTCACCGACAGTCAGTGGATGATTGACGCACAGAGCACACGGACGATTAGCTACCTGGACGTGCAGGATTCCAACAGCATCAATGCCACGTACATGAGCTGTACAACCGGCTGTGTCGACAGCAAAAACAACACGTTCTGGACCTTCACAACCGCCAGCACCTCCACCAGCACTACCACCACCGAGACTGCGGGAAGCGGAGGGGGCGGAGGGCGTCGTTCAGGAGGTTCCTCCACAACGGCTGCGGCCACGGCTGCTCTAAGCACTGCTTCCCTCAGCAGTTCCTCCGCTGCAGCGAATGTTGGCGGCCCGGCTCTCGATTCGGTCCGCGGTCTTCTGAAGGTCTCCGCAGGAACGCAATCCTTCGTCTTCAAGGATGTGCCGGTGGCGCAGTGGTTTGCCCCCTTTGTATCCGCAGTGGTTTCGAACGGTATTGCCTCGGGGTACAGCGATGCCCAGGGGAATTCCACAGGTGAGTACGGACCCGGCAATTCCGTGACCTACGCGGAGATTGCGAAGATGGCCCTGGAATTGGCCAATAAGGATGTCTCTGCTGTGACTGGCGCTCCGGCCAATCGTTCGGCCAAAAATCAGTGGTCGGCGAAGTACATCAAGCTCGCAGAGACCATGCACATGTCGGCCTTCGGCTCTTCGCTCGATGTGAACACTGCAGCACCGCGAGGCGCCGTGGTGCAAACCATCCTGGAAGCGCTCGAACTCCCTCTGGATGAGGATACGACCACCTCCTACACAGACCTCTCTGCCTCGCATGCCAACGCCCGTGCCCTTGCGACAGCTACTCGCCTAGGGATCATCTCCGGCGATACCGATCGCCAGGGCAACCTCAAGAATACGGTGCGACCGGACTCCGACATCAACCGTGCGGAGGTTGCGAAGATCTTGAGTGTCATCCTTGAGAAGGGTCTGTAAGTTTCTTCTCCCTTTCGTCTCTTGCCCCCCGCGCTCTGGCCGGGGGGCTTTTTTTCTCCACCGAATCCTCACGAAACGGTTGGGGTTCTCCGGCTTACTGTCCTTTGAGCCTTCTGCGTTCCTGCTCTATTTTCGCATCGAATGCGGCCTTTTTCCGCTGAGCGAACTCCGGCGCCCATGCCTTGATTTGTGCCGTCCGCTCCGGCCCCGCAAAGTGCTCCACCATCTTCCAAGATATCTCGCCGTTTATGTCCTTGATCGTTGCGCGTGAGGTTACGCCGGCGCGGTAGCCGACGTCTTTGAGCATGGCGTTTTCCTCGTCCTGCAGCGGGTCCAATCCCATAGGCTCACTGGTCGTCTCGTACGATGGCGACCAGTCCTCCGCCTTCTTGCGCATCAACTCGAGGAGCGCGCTCATCCGGGCCCCCTCTCCAAGAGAAGGAGTCGCACGCTCCTGCGCCCCGTCGCCTCCTATGCATTCCCGTCCATCATCGAACGGCGATTGTCCCTCCTCGGAAGAAGAAAATGGAATCATTATTCTTCTATTAAAGATAATTATTCCAAAAAACGCTAGGTACTGTTCACATATACGAGAATTTTTCTCTTTTTCTAGCCAAAATATCCCTTGAGCGCCGCACCCGGGAACGGGTGCTGCTGAGTGCAAATTATTTCAAGCAGCAGCCCTTTGTAGCTGCGGTGCCTGGGGATATGTGAACACTACCTAGGAGCGATAGCTCGTAGAACGCACGCGCGTCTGGGAAATATCCACCCACTGGAACGTCGTCGTGCCGTCGTCCCACTCCACGGTTCCCAGCGTCGTGCGATCCCCCAGTGACTGGAGTGCCGCCTGGAGCGTGCTCGTCTGTCCGTTCACCTGCGGATTGACGATGGTTGCGCGCAGCGCAAGCGTGAGCTCGCCCCCCTGAGAAATCGTTGTTCCCAGCGCGGAGCTCTCCAGATTCGAACACGTCACGGTGATGAGCCCTGTGCTTGCGGAAGCCGAACAACTCTTGGTCGCAGACGAATTTGCGGGATTGTAGAGCGCCATGAGCGCCGGATCGATCTCCACATTCTCAGCCGTGAGCACGAAGGTGAGATCGCGCAGGTGCACGGGGTACTCCTGCGAGCTTCCCTTGCTGGAAGCGGAGAATCGGAATGCCGCGATGGTTGCCATGCCTGCGGGAACCGGCGAACCGTCCGAATCCTCGTGAGCGTTTGCAATGGCAATAATGTTCGAAGCAACGATATCGTGCGTCGGCCCCGCGATCGCGCTCGAGGATCCGGGCGTTACCGTACCGATGAAAACTTCTCCCTCCGCAACGAAGTCACCATCATTCTGTTCCAGCGCTTGTACGGATCCCTTTCCAAACGCCTCTATGGCAGGCAGCACCGTGTCACTGGTGAGGGAGAGCGCGAACGATTCTCCGCTGATCTGTGCAGGGGCATCGGGGCGGACAAAGGCCCGCACGAGCACCGTGATCTCCGCGTCTTGCGGAATGACGAATTCCGTACGGGCGCAGTAGCGACCGGCAGCGGGTGAGGAGCAGGAGAGCTGACGGGCAGTGGCAAACGGCTGCTGGCTGCTGCCCTGGTAGAGTTCCAGGTAATCGATGATATTCGACGGTCCTTCGATGGCGATATCCGTTACTTCCATGCTTTCTGCCTGAGCGCGCATGCGCGCGCGCAGGAGAACGGGACTCAGCTCACCGGCACGCACCTGGCGGCTGCGCACGGGAACGGAATCCTGCGTTACGTACAGATTCCCGCGCTCGAGGACATCCACCTGCAGCGCATCCGCGGTGATGACCGTTATCCAGCAGAGCGAGAGCGAACATGTACCCGAATCGGTGACAATCCCCGTGAGTTCGCGTCCGTCCTCCCATCCCACAGCTTCCACGTACGCAGTGTCGTTGATCGCAAACTCCACGGCAATCGTGGAAGCGGCACTCCCCTCCTGCAAATCTCCAATGAGCTTCACGCGGCGTGTGTAACCATCCTTGAGGGGAATGGCGATGTCGCCGAAAGCGAGAATCCCGCTCTGGGGTACGGCGG
>Ga0210057_1002587_pt1 | contig 25723 bp, 31 predicted proteins | sample CryGeyCG2114_010_2_FD_183968 | JGI IMG/M metagenome (GOLD analysis project Ga0210057, IMG submission 183968) | Groundwater microbial communities from aquifer - Crystal Geyser CG10_big_fil_rev_8/21/14_0.10 (SPAdes) (version 2) | ecosystem: Environmental > Aquatic > Deep subsurface > Groundwater ...
AAAATAAAAGTAAATTTTAGACAAGTTAATTTTGCCGCTCGGACGCCCACCCAGCCGCCAGAGCGCTAAATTTTCCGCCATAATGCGCGAGGCGGAATCCATTACTCCCAGTTGGGTCTGAAACAGCATTATTGACACCGCCAATAAAAACAAAGCGCCGATTCCGGGGGCCAGCCGACTGCCGACAGCGAGCCCTTCGTTAATTACAAACTGGATGCCTTGCGCGTTAGTGGGATTGCCAAAAGCGGTGACATAAGCCAAAAGCATTAATAGGCACATGGCGAGTACCCCTAAAAACCAAAAAACTAACAGGTGCTCTAAATTAATTTTGCGCCACCAGGCGCGAAAACGGCTGATGCTGACCGCGTCAACTTTAAAATCTTCACCGGTTAATTTTACCGTCTGGTGTTCGCGGATGTCGCGGAACAGCCCGGCGATTTTTTGCGCGTGATGGCCCATGCCGTAGCCTTTTTCCCGGATGTAAATTGATTGCGTTAAATTCAAGTTGCCGCCAGCGCCCGCATACGCGAACGCGCCTAACCAAACCGCCAAACTCATGCCGGCGGGCCAAAAGCTAAATCCTTCCCCCAACCCGACTATGCCTTGCGCCAACATGCCCCAATCGGCGCCGCGCGCCAAAATAAAAGTTAAAATTAAAATAAAAGGGATGCCCAAAAAAATAATGATTTTCGTGACGGCTTCCATTACGCCGTAAACGGTTTTACCGACGCTCAAAATCACGCCGATAGTCATTAAAAAAATAATCGCTAACCATTTAAAATCAGCAATGCCGAAAACAAAAGCCAAAACCTGCGCGCTCGCGGCAATAATACCGGGCAAGCCAAAACCGATAAAAGTAGAGGCGATAAACCAGCCCGCCGCCCAGCACCATAATTTATGCATGCCGACAAAAACCGATTCGCCCTTAACCAAAGCGTAGCGCTCAATTTCCATGTTAATAAAATATTGGCAAGTAATGCCAAGCACCGCTCCCCAAGCAATGCCTAAGCCAAAGTTAGAAACTAAATAAGGCCATAAAATAACTTCTCCCGAGCCCAATCCTAAAGCTAAAATGATAAAACTTGGGCCTAATATTTTTTTAAAAGAAATCACGGGCGGAAATTCTTTTAACGGTTGCGTCATATTATTCTAAAAATAAAAGCAGCGCCATCGCGCCGATGCCGAGCGCAATGCCTAAGAGTTGTTTAGCCGACTGCCATAGCTCGTTTTCTTTTTTTAATTCCGGAATCAAATCGGCGGTAGCGATGTAAATAAACCCGCCGACAGTCAATGAGACGATGATGTCGGTAAAGCCGGCGATTCTGCTGGCAAACATCATCCCGGCGCCGGCGCCGGCAAAAGCGAGCAAGGCGGATAAAAAATTGAAAAATATCGCTTTACTCCGCGTTAGGCCGGCATAAAGCAAAACGCCAAAGTCGCCGACTTCCTGCGGGATTTCATGGGTGATGACCGCAACCGTCGTCACGACGCCAAGAGGGAAACTAACGGCGTAGCTGCCGGCGATAATTAAGCCGTCAATGAAATTATGCAGACCGTCGCCGACTAAATTAACGGCCGCAAGCGAATGCGCGTGCTGCTGGGAAGTGGGGATATGGCAATGCCGCCAGCAAACCAGCTTTTCTAAAATGAAAAAAAGGATGATGCCGGCCAGAATTATTAAAGAGGAAACGCTGGTTAAGGCCCCGCCCTCCGCCAACTCCGGCACTAAATGCAAAAACACGTCGCCCAACAGCGCGCCGGCGGAAAAACTGACTAAATAAAACAAAAACTTCTTTAACTTTTCCGCGCTTAAAGCAAGCGCCGTAACTCCGATTAGAGAAATAAGAGAAACTGTTAACACGCTAACAAAAACGGGGATGGCCATAAAAAATTTTAAAAAATAAACGCTTTAGTTATTGTAGCAGATTATTGCGAACTAAGCCATTGTTTCGGTTTTATCGAAGGTAAATTATTTTATAGGGTCAATAATAATTTAAAAAAACTGGCTTTGTTCGCCAGTTTTTAATTATTTCAAATTTTTTATCACATTAACTATTTGCCTAATTTTTTAAGCAAACCGATGATTTGCTTTTTAAAAATAGGCGGGTCTTCTTTGATTGTCCGCTAAAGTATTGCTTCGTCTACACCGAAATACTCATGCGTCACTTTATTTCTCATTCCCATCGCTTTATGCCAAGCAATATCCGGGTGGGCTATTCTTAAATTTTGCGGAATATTTTTAGTTGCTTCGCCGATAATGGTTATATTTCTAACAATGGCATCTATTGTCTTAATGTCTTTTTTAAATTTAATAAAAGATAAACCGCGTGAATATTTTTCTATTCTGACGAGAGAATTTCTGATATCCTCTAAATATAACCTTACTCCTCTTTTAGACATAAATAACTTCTGTTAAAATATCTTTTTTTATCGCCGGCTTAAGAGCTTTTTTAGAAACCAAGTCAACTTTTTTATGAAGTTTTTTGCTTAAACAATCTTCCAATTCAATAAAATCAAATAGCCCGATAGGCGCGTTAAACTCTACCAGTATGTCAATATCGCTGTTTTCCCCCGCTTCCGCTCTGGCAACCGAGCCAAAAACACCCATTTTTTTAACATGGTATCTTTTTTTAAGAAAAGGAAGCTGGTTATTAATTTTTATTTTTATTTTTTTATCCATAGTCATATTATCATAATATCATTAAAAACGCCTTTTAGTCAAATGAGTGAATTTTGTTTAATTTTATTATCCATCTTAATAGCTTGCCGCGCGATAGATAACGATAATAATCCAGTCAACGCCAACTGTGCCAACGGGCTGACGCCAATCCCAAAAACAGTCGGCATGAAATTACTGTAGGTCCATTGCTGAAAAATGTACACGGCCTTAACTTCAACAATCAAAGCGATAACGACGCCGGCTATTACAACATAAAAATTCTGCCGCGCAACATCTGCGCGCAAAAACCACCGCCAATTTTTCCAGAGCAAAGCCCCGCCGAAAAATATCACGAGCAACAGTAAAGCATCTACGCCGGCAGCGTAAATCATTAGCGGCCAAAAGCTTAAATTAAAGGCATGCGACGCGTACAGATAAGACGCGTGCCAGGGCTCCCAGATAAAATTACTCACGAACGCCATGAACGCGAACAGAGCAATAATTTTTACTTTACCCCTCATACTCTTTGCGTTTAATTTTTCGTTACGAACTTTTTGCTAAACGGTACCAGCCAAAATGCTCGTAGATGCTTGACCACATAAAGCCGAAACTAAAAGCAAACAATAATTCTTCCAGCGGCACGCCGGCGACAAGCACTCCGGATAATTCCGGCAAATTCCAGACCGCTTCAACGTAAGCCGGGTACATGGCGGTCAGCGTTAAAAAGTACAAAAAATAAACTGCCAAAAAAAGAAAGGCGCTGGCGATCATTTTCGGCTTGAGGTCGGGACGGCAATACCAAGCGGCAAAACCGCCGATCAGAAGCGCCGCAATAGAAGAATAAATTGGGTTCCAGCCGGTAGTTAAAAGCAACGCCATAAGTAATATCGGCGTAGCGCCGATTGTCAGGTAGTGGAGGCGGTGGCGCCGCTGCTGCCGTTCGGAATGAGGCAAGTGGCTATGCCGGCGGGCGCGAAAGATAAATTCATAGAGCACCGCTACTATCCCGCCGACGCCGAAAGCCCAAATAATGCTTTCGATGTCAAAACCCGTTAAAACGTTTAGATTAAAAAGCGAGGGCGGGCTCCAGTAACGGGGCACGAACAGCGGCTCGGTCAAGCCGGTTAACGAAGTCCAAAAACTAACGACCAGCATTTCTTTTTTTTGTTCTTTACTGCCCAGCAAAACATAAACTACCAGCCAAATGCCGATTAATATTAAACTCCAAATTAACCAAGCGTATTGCATAAAATTAAATCGCACTACATAAAATTAATCTTTAACCGCGTGTTTAGTAATGGCTAAATTACAGCTCTGGTATTTCCGACACCAGGCCGCGCATTTCTTCGCCCATATTGGCTCGGCATAACGCAGCCCGCACTCGGGGCAAGTATAAAATTTAGCAGCCGACGCTTGCTCCTCTTCCGGACGGCGCTCGGTTTGCCCGGTATGCCCGTGCAAGCGCATCATAACTATATGAGCGAGCGGGCATAGCAATATTACTAACCACAGCCAATAATCGTTAGGCAATTTTCCCCAAACAAAAATTAAAAGCGCAGCCATAATTGGCAATGCACAGCCTAATAACATCCCCCAACCATGTTTAGAGAAAAAATTATTTTTTGGCAACAACATATAATAAGTAGGCGATGCTTAAAAGATTAATCGCTAAACTAATAACCAATAGCGGGCGTTGGTACTGCCCCAAAAATAAAGCGGCGCCGGCTAGCCCCCACAGCGGCAACAAATCAACCAAATGGTGGGCGCAACAAGCTAACATCGAAACCGAAGAAGTAGTTCCGCTTACTCCCGGCAAAGCGCCGCTAGTTTTGCGGCTGGTAGCTCTTACATAAAACCAAAGGCCGAATTGCGCGCCAAAACTAATGATAATAGCTATTAATAAATACCAAACTGCCGCCGTCACCGCCAACGCTTCCTGAAAGTTAGGCATCGTTAATAATATCAGTATACCATAGAGAAAACTTAAGCCGAAGCTAGCGATCACTCCTCGCTTAATTGAACGAATAATTTCTTTTGTCCGCATATTATTTTTTATTGGCGGCGATTTACTTACTGTCGGTAAAACATTCGGCATAGAGGTCCGGGTGATGCGACAGATGCTCCTGCCAGTCGGATTCGGTATAGCCGGGCGGGGTTTGGCATTTATCCGGCAGCTCGGCTTGCAAAGCTTTGGCAAAATTCTCTTGATTATTAACTAACGGCGATACGGCCGCCTGCCCGCTAAAAATGCTCACCGCCGACCAAACTAAGCCGCCCAACGCTAAGCTTACTAAAATAGCAATAATTAATTTTTCCCCTTGCATAAAATTATCGTTAGCAGCCGCCTACTTGCGCCGGCAGACCAACATTAGCGGAAGCGGCGGGGGCAGACGCGGGCGCGGCGGCAGCGCGAGCGGGATTAGCCGCTTGCACATACCCGCGCAGGCGGCCGATTTCTATTGACTGAAAAAAAGTCATTAAGAGTAAAATAATAACCACGCCGATAACAACTCCGTCTTTCCAGAGCCGCAGGCGCTGGCGGCGCCGTTCAAAGAGACTGTCTATTTCTTGCGCCGCCGCTACCTTTAAAGTTGTGTTGTCCATAAATTTAATGCTTAATTAATAATAAAGTAAATAAATTAACATCCGCCAACCTGCGCCGGCAATACCGGGCTCGCAGTCTGCCGCCCTTGGCTGGCTAAATATTTCTGTACGGTCGGCGCGGGAAAAAATACCGACTTCCATTTATTAGCTTCGGCGAGTATTTGCTGGTCGCTCATCGTATTGCCTTCCGTAGTTAACAGGTAAGCAACCACCCCGCGCATTGCCGCGGAATGGGCGCAGGCGCACGCTTTGCTTCCGTCCGGAAATACCAAAGTCGTAGCGCCGCAACAAAATTCGCAGGCGGTCTGCTGGCCAATGGCGATGTAGCGCTGCAGCAGCGTACCGGTTAGTTTATTAAGGCGCGTGTCCTGCTCCAAAGGCGCTAAAACGTTAATAGCGGCGGTCGGGTCGTCAAAACTCACTCCCAACTTAGCGCCGTAAACGGGCGGTACGCCGCGCGCTAATAGTTCACGAACTACAGCCGCAATCTCTGGCGACAACATAGTTTCGCTTGCCGTTGGATTGGCTGGCGCGGCGGCATTAGCTTGTGAAGATGCCATGGCAGCCATTTTATTCAGCGTGCTTAATTGCCACTGATTAATAATCAGCATAAACACCAGCACGAACATCAGGGCAATGCCGTATTTTTTTTGCATACAACTTATGATTAGTAAATAATGTTTAGGATTTATGGCAACGGCCCGGTTTTACTCCTTGTTTTAGTTGGCTGATAACCTCCGGTGAAACGCGGCACATCGGGCAGTCGCGATTTTGTTCGTTTTGTTTTTGGCGGGAATTGATCATTTTGGCTGTTTTTAATCTGCTGAATAGCTTAAACATAAATAAATATGTTTAGTAAATAAATATTGATTCGTTCTTAAACGAACCATCTTAAAATAATAACGCCGGTGGCGACAGCGGCCAGGCCCAACCACAGTTTCCAGGTTTTGGCCGTAGCCGCCTGCCAGGCGGCTATCCGGCTGAGCGCGTACCGGTTGCCGACAAAAGCCAATAATATTATCAGCGGCAACACGAACATTACATTGTAAAGCAAAAGGTAGCTTAAGCCCTGCCAAAAATTTTGGCGAGAAGCGAGCAAGCCGACGATAGCGACGTAAATTCCGCCGGAACAGGGGAAAGTACAGAGGCCGACCAAAAACGCGCCTATAATAACTGCCGGCAAAGTTCCGGCAGTCAGCCAGCGCCGCAATGTTTCTTGAGAAAAGCGCGGCATCTGCAATTTAATCGGAAAACGCGGCTGGTAATAGCCGATAATATTTATACCACCCAAAACGATAATCAGCCAAGCGCCGATTTTAGCCATTAGGTGGGGTTCGTTGGATAAAACTACCGCCTTAAACAAACCTAAGCCGATGCCTAAATACGTCAGGTAAATAATGCCGATGTAAAGACTGCCGTAAAGCGCGATTAACTTTAAGCTGCCTTTGAACGTAAATAGAAAGGCAACAAAAAACAGCAGCACCGCGATGGCGCAGGGATTAATGCCGTCAAGCAACCCGGTTAATAATACCAGCGGCAATAAAGAGCGTTGCCTGTTTTGGGCTGGCAATAATTCCTGCCGCTGCCAAGAATCAAGATAGGTCGTTAACGGTTCGTCTAAGCCGTACGTTTGCGCGGCGGTTTCGGGCTGCCAAACCGCATACTTAGCGTCTTTAATCTGAAGGCCCGACATCCCTAACATCTGGTCCTGAAAAATCAGCAGTGGCTGGGGCAACCTATCGGCGGCCATTGCTTCGCGCACCCGCTCTAGCGGCACGTGCCCGCCGATGATAACTTTGCCGTCATCAAGAAAAGTCATGATGTGGCTCTGCAATTCATAAGGGATGTTAATTTTATCCTGTAAGGCGTTCAAATCTTTTCTCACCGACCGGTCGTTGAGATAGTCAAACAATCCAACGGTTAGCCCTTGTTCTTGCAAGTAAGGCATTAATTCTTGGGTCAAATACTGGTTGCAATCACTGCACGCTTCGTTGTAATAAATGGCCGCTGTCTGATAGCGCCCTCCTGATTCCGCCGCCCGGGCGATATGCCAACTAATCAATAGCAAACTGACTATCAACGCGTTGCTTAAATATTTCTTTATCTTTAATTTTTTCATAAATTCTTTCTTATTTATTGGTGTCAACGGTAACGTTAAAAGTTAAAGTATATTCAGCGCGAGGATTTTCGGTCTTAAGATAAATCGCCCGCTGAAAGAAGCCAGCGGCGTTTTCCGGTCCGTGGGCCAGCGGATTATAAGTAGCGACTACTTCCATTTCCTCGCCCGCGCCTAAGACAAAATTTACTCGCGGCAGATTGCCGTGGTCCATGCCGATTGGGGAAGTTATTCTCTTGCCCTGGCGCAATTGCGCCGTGGTGCAGCCGCAGGAAGTGGCGACTTTAACGATTCTGATGTCGCCCGCGCCCGCATTTTTAACGCGGTAAATATGGTTAACGGGCGCCAGTCCGACAACGCCGAAATCATAATCACTCTCCGTTACTTCTAACCTACCCTCGGCTAACGCCGGCCGGCTAATGGTTTGGCTCAGGAAGTACCAACCCACCGCCACTAAGACGACTGCCGCTATACCACAGATAAGATAGTTAAATTGTTTTGTCTTCATAGCGATGATTATTAAGATAACTAAAATAAAAACACTTTGCTTAACTAAGCAAATCTTACTCTCCTTAATATCAAAATAAGGAGAGCGATTAACTGCTTAGAACAACAAAGTGTCGGCGGTATATTTTAGGTAAAATTTCAACTAAAGCGTCGTGCGGATGCAAACGCCGGTAATAGCTGTTAACTCCTTGTTCGCCTAAACGCACGCCGGCAGCAATGGGTACGGCAACGAATGCCTGGGGCAGGCGCCACCACGCTAGCCAAACCAGCGCTAACGACAAAGCCACCATGCTACTGATTAAAAAGTTGGCTACTGCTTTAGTCATGGTAGTAATGTGCGTTAAGGCAGAAAAAATTTCGCTCCCGCATTCTAAACCGACGGAACAGCTTAAGTGGGCGCTCTGTTGGCCGCAACCGCTCCACGTCAAAGGAATCACCGCTAAAGCGAGAATGATGCCGATAACTATTACTATTTGCAACCGATAGGCCGGCATAAATAATTATTTTAACTTTTAAGCGTTTTCTTTATTTCTGCCAATTCTTTCTTGGTAATTTCGCCGCGCGCGTAACGTTCTTGGGCGATATCCAGCGCCGAATTTTTATCGGTACGGCCGCTGACTAAATGCGCCAACCAAATAATTATCAGTATAACTAAGACCCAGCCGATGATCATTGTCAGCCACCCGAAACCCATTCCGCCCGGGTAGCCGTAGAAATATCCCATCATATAATTAAAATTAGTTAGGTAATTAATTTTTTTAATTTAAGGTTATTTAAGACCGGTTATTCCGGCGCTAAAGCGCGCAAACTCAAAGAAAAGAAACGAGAACAGAACGATCATAATAATGGGTGCGATTAGCGACAGGTAATTAGTTCGGCCCGGTTTAAACAAGCGTAAAGTTAAAGAGTTGCTGACTACCGAAACGGAACTCAAAGCCATCGCGAGCCCGGCCAGCTCCGGTTTTAAAATAATGCCGGCAAAAGCCAGCACGCGCGCCGCTATCGGGATGCCCACCACATTATAAAACAGGGCGAAAAACATGTTTTGTTTTATCTTTCCTACGGTGGCGCGGCTTAATTCAATCGCCGCCAAAACATCGCTTAAATCATCTTTGATAATGACGATGCCGCCGGTTTCAACCGCCACGTCCGTGCCGCTGCCCATCGCTATTCCTAAATCAGCTTGCGCCAGCGCCGGCGCGTCGTTGATGCCATCGCCTACCATAGCGACCTTTAAACCGCTCGCTTGCAATTTTTTTATTTCGTTCGCTTTATCTTCCGGCAAAACTTCCGCCAATACTTTGGTAATTCCCGCCTGTTTAGCTATCGCCGCCGCCGTGCGCTGGTTGTCGCCGGTTATCATAAACACTTCCAGGCCGCGTTCCCGCAACTTGAGCACGGCCGTCACCGCGCTGCCTTTGATGGTATCGGCTACCGCCACTAAACCTAATATTACTTGCTCGTCCGCTAAAATCATCGCGGTTTTGCCTTCATCTTCTAAAGCATGCAGTTTCATTTCCGTCGCCTCCAAAGTTAAGCCAGCCACATCCGTAATCAGCCGGCGATTGCCCAAAAAATATTTCTTACCGTTCAGCGTTCCGGTTACGCCGTGCCCGGGAATTGCCCAAAAATCAATCGCGTCCGCTAAGATAATTTTTTCTTTAGCCGCGTATTTTACTATCGCTTCCGCTAACGGATGTTCGGACTTGCTCTCCAACGAAGCCGCTATCCGGATTATTTCTTTGGTTAAAAATTCGTTCTTAATTACGGTAACATCGGTTACTTCCGGCAGCCCGTTGGTTAAAGTGCCGGTCTTATCAAACACCATTGCTTTGATTTTGCAGGCGGCTTCCAAGGGCTCGCCGCCTTTGATTAAAATGCCGTATTCGGCGCCTTTGCCGGTACCGACCATAATCGCAGTCGGCGTCGCCAGCCCCAAAGCGCAGGGGCAGGCGATGACGATGACGGCGGTAAAGGCCATCAAACTAAAAGTTAAATTTGCCCCTAAAACAAAAAACCAAACGACGAAAGTTAGCGCGGCCGCGACTAAAACCAGCGGCACGAACACGGCGGAAATTTTATCCGCCAGCGCCTGAATGGGCGCTTTGGAGCCCTGCGCTTCCTCTACCACGCGGATAATTTGCGCGAGCGCGGTTTCCGCGCCCACCCGCTCGGCGCGGAATTCAAAACTGCCGTTTTTGTTGAGAGTCGCGCCGTACACTTTATCGCCCGTATTTTTTTCTATCGGAATGCTTTCGCCCGTGAGCATGGATTCATCAACGGCGGAAGCGCCGGCAGTGATGACGCCGTCTACCGGAATTTTTTCTCCCGGCCGCACGACAATAATATCGCCGACCGCCACTTGTTCTATCGGCAAATCGTTCGTCTCCCGTCCGCGCCGCACGCGCGCCGTTTTTGGCTGCAACCCAATCAACCGCTTGATTGATTCGGAAGTGCGCCCTTTAGCTCTCGCTTCCAGCCATTTTCCTAAAATCACGAAGGTGATTAGAAAAGCGGCGGTCTCAAAATACAATTCGGGGATCTTTTCGCCGCCGATGCCGATTAAACTTCGGCTGACCGCGACATAACTAAGATACTGCCACAGGCTGTAAATAAAAGCGGTGCTGGTGCCAATCGCGATCAAGCTGTCCATATTGAACGTTTTCATTCTTAAGCCGCTGTACAAACCGTGATAAAATCCGGCGCCGATGATGAATTGCACGGGAACGGTCAATATTAGAGAGATAATGCCAACGTACGGCCAAAGCAGGCGCCCAGGCAAAGCGGGCATAAAATCCAAAGCCATAAAATACAGCATGGGCAAACTTAAAACAAAACTCGCTAAAAATTTTTGCCGATACTTTTTCATTTCCCGCTCCCGTTTCTGCCGTTCCGCTTCCGGGTTGCTTTTGTCAGCCAAAGCGGCCCGATAGCCGGCTGCCTCCACGGCTTGAATAAGCGCGGGCAAGGCAACCGCGCTCTCGTCAAACTTCACGATTGCTTTTTCGGTGGCAAAATTCACGTTGGCTTGTTCAACCCCGGCAGCTTTTTTTAAGGCACGCTCAATAATTTGCGCGCAAGAAGCGCAGTGCATGCCTTCAATATTTAAGGTGGTTAATTTGGTTGTTTCCATATGGTAATAGTAAGTAATAAATAATAGAGGGACGGTGATTACGTCTGTACGGTGTAGCCGGCGCCAGCGAGCGCTTGCTCAATTTCTGGCCTCGCAATTTCGCGATCAGCTAAAATTTCAGCGGCGCCGGTTTCCTCAACGCGCGCTTCGCTGACGCCCGGAATTTCTTCCAATTTCATCTTAGTTAGTTTAACGCAAGCGGGGCAATGAAATCCTTGAACGGTTATTTTAGTTGTTATCATATAATTATTGTACTCTAATCAAGCCGCGCGGTACACCCATCGCGCAGGTGATGGGATAATCGCCCTTGTCTTGAGGGGTAAAATTCATAATAATTTTTTTGCCGGCCTGTAAATACTCCGGCCGCTCATACAAGCCCGGCACCATAATCGTGCTCATACAGCCGTACCCGTTTTCTTTAACGTCAATTTCTAATTTTACTGGCTTGCCTGCCTGCACGCTAAATGAGTTCGGCTGGATATCGGCGCCGTAAGTATAAAATATTTTTAATATTTGCGTGCCTTGATTGTCAGCAGGGGTAGTAAAATTAGCGTCGTTATTTATCTGCCCGCCGTTGGGCACAGCTGGCTGACGCGCTCCGCCGCAACCACAGCCGCCCGCGCCGCAAGCGCCTCCGGTATCGCCGCCAAATGCCGAACGCAAAGTTACGTCGTTATTCGTTACCGGCGCCTGCGCGCTTTGGTCAACGACGGTAAAACTGCCGGTGTACATTCCCATGCTGCAGGAGAATTTGATTTGGCCGGCCTGCAAGGGCGTAAACTCAATAATATTTTCGCCGGGCTTTAAGTTTAAGCGTAAATTCAGCGCCGGCACCACCAGGCTGGAAGCGCACGAATACGGCGCCTGCGCGTCAATCAGCCAGCGCACCGGCACTCCCGCCTGAATGGTAAACTGCCGCGGTGAATAGCCGTAATTGCCTTCGGTCATTTTTACCGTTTGCACTCCGTCAACGACGCTAACGTTAGGGTCGGCGGCGATAACATTGGTTCGCGCCGCATTGGCAGAAAAATTTAAATCCCAGCCAAGCAAACGCGACCCGTTAGTAAAGTTAAATAAGGCAAACGAAACGACGACGAGTCCCGCAAACTTAAAAAACCGCTTGGCAAATACGCCTTTGACGACTGACGTTAGGCCGCCGACGCTCAATAATCCCGGCGCCGTGCCTAACGCAAAAATTCCCATGATCAAAGCGCCTGACAAAAAACTGCCGGCGCTGACGGCATAAAGCTGCATCGCTTGCGTAAAACCGCAAGGCAGAAAAAAAGTCAGGGCGCCGGCTACCGCCGCTTGCTTATGGTTATACTCCCGCACGTGTTTATCCGCTCTCAACAGGCGGCTAACGCTTTTGGGCAAAGTAAACTTCCAGTTCGTCAGCCAAGGAAAAACATCAATCAATTGCAATCCAATTAAAAACATCGCTACTCCCACGGCAATGGTTAACAGCCCGGTAACATTGCTGGAAAGCTGCCAAGCGCTGCCGGCCATACCGAGCAAACCGCCTAAAAAAGCGTACCCGGCTACGCGCCCCAGATTAAAGAAAAGATGCGGCCTGAATTTCTGCCACGGCGCGCTTTCCGGGTGCGCTTCCGCGTGGCGCGTGGCAATGCCTAAGACGATTCCTCCCACGAGCGCCATACAAGTAGAAAAGCCGGCGGTTAAACCCACGAGCAAAACCAGCGGCAGACTAAACGACTGCGCCGCTAAACTGGCGCCAAAATTCAAGACGCCAAAATTTTTTAACACTAAAAACGCCACTACCAAAACAAAAAAAGCAATGCCTAAATCCTGATAATCGCTCCAGTTATGGTTAAGCCAAGTTTTTGGTTTGTTTACTCCTACTTCATAGCCAGCCGCCCGAACCGCTTCGGCGATTTCATTATCATTGGGTTTCTGCCCTTGGTAATAAACGTCAACGCCCGCCCGCGCTACGTTTGCGTGCGAATTCACTATTTCGGGAATGTGCGACAGCTTTTGTTCCACGAGCATTTCGCAAGAGCGGCAGTGCATGCCTTTGATGGGCACGTATATTTTTTCCTGTTTTTTATGTGCAGACATAATTGAATATTTAATGTTTTAGCCAAATATAAAACGCCCAAACACCGTTGCTAAATAGTAACCTTTGCCTCTTTTAACGAAAGAGTTCTATTCAGCAATAATGTTTAGGCGTAAAGCTTGGGATGCAAAATGCCCTGGGCAAAAAGAAAACTGAAGTAATTGTAAATTTTTTCCCGGCTGCTTGTCTTTTTGTGGTAGCGGTACCAAAAAATTAATCGCGTCTCCGCCGTCTTGATCAGCGCCTTAAAACTAAAACTTACTATTAAGACGGCGATGATAAAAAGCGCTAACGATTCTCCCGCCGGCAAAGCAGAAAATATTTGCTTCCAAAAACTGATGTGGTTAACGACGCTCATCGGGCAAATAGCGGCCAGATCGCCATTGAAGGGGCAAGGAGATTCGGCGCCGGCGCTAAAACTATTCATCCCTAACTGCACGCCAAAACTGGCCATGATAATAAAGATGGCTAAAAGAATGGTTATATGTTGGCGAAGCAGAAATTTCATTAAGTTAATTTAGCGTTATCTAAACTTGTGTTTAGCCTACCATAAAAAAATAAAAAAAGCAATTATCTTCTTTGCCCCAGCTCCCCGAGCAGCGCGTCAATGGCTGACTTTAGTTGGCGGTAAGATACCGCGCCGGAAATTGGTATGGTTTCACCGGCCACTAAAATCACCGAGTAAGGAGTGCCGCCGGAACCGCCGGCAAGTAACGCCTGGGATAGTTCGCTCGCTACTTTATTAGCGTATTTGCCCGAAGACCAGCAGGTTAAAAACTGCTGCCGGTCCAAGCCGATGGCGCTGGCGATTTCCGGCAGTTGCTGCGGGTCCAGCCCGTCGTTAGACGGCGTTACGGCAAATACGGCGTCAAGATACTGCCAGAATTTATCGTTTCCTCCCAGTTCCGCCGCGCACTCGCTCGCTTCCGCCTCTTTACGCGCTTTAGCATGCAAAGAATCAATCGGAAAATGCCGATATATCCAGCTTACCTGCCCGGGATAAGCGGCCACGATTTGCTGCAGCACGGAATGGAACTCTTTACAAAAAGGGCATTCTAAATCGGCAAATTCAATGATAGCAATCGGGGCGGCAACATTGCCGCGCAGATGATCGTAGCGCGCCGGCGGAGCAATGGTAATGCCTTGATTATTGCTCGCGCTAGCGGCTATGTTTTGGTCGCGAGACGTCTGGCCTTGCAGTGAAGCTAAACTGCCGTTGCTAAAATCATTTCCGGCGGGTGGCGGCATTTTTGTCAGCACTAAAAATAAAAAGCCGATTGCTGCCAATAAAACTACGGCGGCAACCGCCAAAATAATAAAAGTAATTAAGTTTTTTTTTGGCATAAAATTAAGTTAGTCCGGGATGTTATTAAGCGCGCCGTCGTTTACCGGAATAAATCTGCCGCCAAGCGCGTTATACTCAACGCTATCAATCCAACGTTTATAGAGCGCGTTGCCTAAATCTTCAATAACATAAATTCTATCCCCGGAACCTTTTACCGGCTGGTTTAACATAAATTCAAATAACGCGTTGTTGCCGACATCAACCGCTAAGGCCATTTGCCTTACTTTGCCTTCCGCGCCCTGCTGCCAGTTTCTGACGATAATGTCTTGGCCGGCTAAAAAGTAAGCTTCATAAACGCAAACGCTGCCTGCTTTAACATAGCCGCCCGCCCGTGTCTGCTCGTCAAACGTTAAATTAGTTCCGCTTTGGTAAGGATGCGCCATCTTTAAATTAGCGGCCGGGCACCGGCTGGCGTCTGCGGGCACGTCTTCATAAAAAACGGCGCGGACAACATTGTAACTATCAGCGGCGGCGTTATCTAAAGCGGCTAACAGTTGAGGAGAAGGGCAAAGCGGCGTTCTGGTATTAACGCCGGCAGTTTGCCAAAAATCAGCAGAGCGGCTGCAATTTCTGCCGGCCGTGCCAAGGTAGTCGCTACCCGTACTGCGCAAATAGTTATAGTAACTATTGACATAATTTAAATAATCCTGGCCGCTCCAAGTAATCGCCTCCGCAAAACCGTAGTTTCGGCTTTGATAATGCCCGCCTAAGTTATAGGGCTGCCCCTGCCATTCTAAAAACGGGCGGCTGCCGTGGAGCCAACTGCCTGAACTTTGTTCGTCAGTTTGGAAATACCGCTCGCGCGCGGGAAAATACACATCGGCATAAGGCGCTCCGCTGTCGTATTGATAATATCCGTTAGTCGCAAAATTAATGGAACTGGCCGGATGATTAAATTCAATCAGATGTTTAAAATATCTCTGCCAAACTGCCGAGCTGTATGATTGCTGGCCGCCGCCTAATTCGCCGTAGCCGTTATCAATCGCGCCCATCAGCCAAAGAGGGTGAGTGCCGACGCTGACATAGTTTGTGAGCACTGTTATTTTTTCACTCTCACTGTCTCCTCGGTTATAATAGCGAAGGTGGCCAAACCCCATCAACGTGCTTTGGCCAACGGGGTAATTTCCTTGTTTAGTGATGGTGCCAAGCCCGCCGCCGAAAACCAAGTCTTGCTTATTGGCAATCGCGCCGCCATCGTTAAAAATAGCGTAATGGGCGTCAGAGAAATTTAAATAATTATCCAAATTAATTCTAACGCTGCCCGGGGGCTGGACCGTAACTTCCAGCGGCTCAAATCCAGCCAGTTGCTCGGTGCCGTAGTTGCTCTTAGCCATATTAACAATTTCTTCGGCAGTTAGAGTATAGCCCTGGCCTGCCAGCCAACGCTCATCTTCAGGGCTCAAGCCGTTAATTTTTATTCTGTCCAAATCATTCCAGGCATAGCCGCCGGCTGCCAGTTTAGCAATATCTTGCCGACTGTACCCATAAGCCGCAAACCAGCCGGCATCATAAGGAGTATATTGGCTCTTAACAATAATATGCAAGCCATAAGCATATCGGCCGGGAGCGGGCGGCTCGTCCGTTATCTGGCGCTCGGCGGCGGCGATTGCTTTGTGTTGCGGCACTATCTGCCAACTGCCGCCTTCGGCTTTGCGCCAAAGCTCAAAATGGCTGGTGCGGCTTTGCGCCCATGAATCCATCTGCCAAGATATACTGGCTTTACTGCCATTATCAATTAACTGGGCATTAAATTGGGAAATAAGCGGCAACAGCGGGTTATAGATGCAAATTCCCCGCCCGTTATTAACATAGGCGCAACGAGCGATGCCGGCAGCGCAATCATTGTCGTTGCGGCAAACGGCCGCGCATTGTTCGCAAGCGCCGTCGGACAAGCAACTTCCGGCCGAAGGATAAGGGCCGCAATCTGACGCGCAGCCGTTCTGGCAGGAGACGGACGCCGCGGCGGGACAGGCCTGCAGATTGCAATTAACCAGCAGGCGCTCCGGACCGAGGCAATATCTGCCGCCGCCGGCTGGCAGAGGATTATCGCACTGCCGCGTTTTAACGGTAACCCCGCCGCCGCATGTTTGCGAACAACTGCCGTTAACTTGCCAGCCGCTCCAGCCGCCGTCAACTGCCGTTTGCCAGCCAAGCAATGTTAGCGGCTGCGATACTGCTGCCACTACCGCTTTCCAACCGTTCACCACTCTAGCAATGATTGATGATGATTGTTCAATTTCATTATTATCTTCTTCTAAAGCCGGCGCCGTTGTTTCGCTTACCGCCACGATATCTGATTTAGTCAGATTAACAAACAAAGATTTAACCACATAACGCGCGCCCGCAAAAACAGCGATAATGATAACCGCGCCTACCAACCCGGTAAAGAAAAAATTTCTCACTAACGACAGCTGAAACAGCTTTATCAGGATAAAACCAAAAACCAGCAATACCATCACGACTAAAACAGTCGCCAAAATGTTAGTCAGCCAACCCAGCGCCGTTTGCCAAGTGCCGGCGGCAACATCGCCGGTGCCGATTAAAATATAAGCCGCGCCGCCGGCAATTTTTTTTATTCCCGCTGCCGCGACATTAATCGGGCTACGCCAATTAAAACTTCCCGTCTTGCCGCCAATCGCCCTGATGCCATCCCATAATTTAGCCGGCGCTTGGCTGAAGTAACCGCCTGCCTGCTGAAAAAACGCTAAAACCACATTAATTGCTTGGGTGGCTTGAATGTCTTTTTTCGTAAAATCCAAACCGTATTGTTGTTGCTCCGCAGCAGGCGCTGGCTGCTCTTCCGCCTCTTCCGCCGCCGTTTCTTCTACCGGAGGCAAGTTAACCTCTTGAGCTAATAGCGGCGCGCCTAGCGCCAAACTAATGATTGTTACTGACAATATAATAAGATTACGCATACAGCCAGTATAACATTTGCCTGTTAAAAAATAAATCCGAACGCGGCGGCTATCTAATCGGCTTTTGCGCGGAAAATTTCGCCGCTGATCGCCGCGCGCGGTAATAGCGGCTTAATTGAACTAAAAATTCTTTCAAAATATGAATGCCGCTTAAGGCGGGACTAACATAACCGCCGCGGTAACGGCGGAAAGAAGTCAGCACTAATAATTCGCGGTCAAACACTAACTGCCCCTGTTTAGCCAGCCGTCGGCATATTTCTATGTCCTCTCCCCAAAGCGCTTTCGGATTAAAGCCGTTGACTTTCCGGAAAGCTTTTTTAGTAACCGCCAAATTTACGCTCGGGAGCGCCGGCCGGCGGCTAAATAAAAATTTAGCGTAAAAAGAAATGATAACGCGCTTAACCAAAAAATTAACCGGCTTGTTTCCGTCGTAAAAAATATAGCCGCCGCCGACGGCCGCCGCTTGGGGATGAATGTTAAAATTATTATTTATTTTAGTCAGCCAATCAGCCGGCAGAATTGCGTCCGCGTCGGTAAAAACTAAAATTTCTCCTTGCGCCGCCGCCGCGCCCAAATTTGACGCCCGCGCCGCGCCCGGCCTTGGCTCAAAAAGCGCCCGTACGGGATACTGGCTGGCGATAGCGCTAGTGTCATCAGCGCTCGCGTTATCAACCACCATAATTTCAAACCGGCCTTGATAATTTTGTTTTAACAAAGACTCTAAGCATTGCCCGAGCCATTTCTCCTCGTTATAAGCGGCAATAATTATTGAGAAACTGCGCCGCCTTTGATTGTCTCCGTTAGCCATAGTGAATTTAATGTCTATCCTTAAATATTAACGCAAAAATAAAAAAGCCGCTAATGGTTACGGAACAGGCTCCTCTTTAATTTTATCTGATAAAATTATACAATAAAAATATATTATCAATATTTTTATGCCAAAACGCTACTCTTTAATATTAATTATCTTTTTCACCGTAATCATTTTATTATTGCTTACTGTCAGCTTTATCTATCAAACAAAGCAAGGCGCGTCAAACGCGCTGCCGTCTTTTATAAAACAACAGCCATCTCTAACGGCAAATAAACCTACTAACTCCGCCGATAATTTAGGCCAAGAATCGCTCTTGCAACTGCCATTGAGCCAAGGATTGGAGCGCATTACTAAAAAGCCCTTTGGCCTAAAAATTTCGCCGCAAAATTCTCCCGTTGCCCCGGAAAAATTTTCCGGCCTTCACGCCGGCGTTGATTTTGAAATTTTGCCGAACGAAGAAAATATTGCCGTGCCGGTTTTAGCTGTCTGCGCCGGACCGCTTATCTATAAACAACTGGTGAGCGGCTACGGCGGCGTCGCCATTCAACGATGCGTTTTGGCTGAACAAACCGTTACGGCGCTTTACGGCCATTTAAAATTAGACGGCATCGCGGCGAAATTAAACACCGAAATTTCTGCGGGCGACCAAATTGGTATTTTAGGCAAAGGCTACGGCAGTGAGACGAGCGGCGAGCGCAAACATCTGCATTTAGGAATTCATCGCGGCGCTACTATTGACCTGCGCGGTTATGTGCAAAGCACGAAAGAGTTGGAGGAGTGGGTGGATGTTATGAAGTATCTAAAATAATTAATAAAATTCTATCAAGTAAGTTTTAATAAACTTTTCAATTGATTTGACGACCTCGTTTTTTAATTTAGGATTACTCTCCGCTATCCAGACGGCAAAATTATATAATTCTTTAGTATCAACTTTCAACCATTTTTTATTTATAGATAAAAATACCAGAAGGGTCGTTATGGCGATTCTTTTATTGCCATTCTGAAAAGGATGATTTTTGATCAATAAATAAAATAAAATTGCTCCTTTCCCAATTAAGCCCTGATATAATAATTTCTTATCAAATTTCTGGAAAGGAGTAAAAATGCAGCTCTCCAAAATATTAGGATAGCGCGTTATAAAAGGTGGAATCGGTTCATCCCAGGTCATAGTATCTTCGGCCAGCTTAACCGCTATATATTTAATTTTTGTTAAAGTAATTGGTTTTATCATAGTTTTATTATTCTCTGCCTAGTAATCTTAAAGTTTCGCCATATTCTTTTATCACTTGGGAGACGCCCCTTTCTATTTCCATCTTTAATCTTTCCGATAAATCATTATCAATAAATTTTTCTGCCTCGTCTTTTAAAATAATATAGGTTTTACCAACTTTTTCGGCCTTGATTTGTTTATTTTGTACTTTTTTAAAAACAGCGATCCGGCTGATTTTCATGATATCGGCAAGTTCTTTCACGGTATAATATTTTTTATCAACTAATTTTTTCATAATTATGTTAACTAAGTGTTATTTATATAATAATGTTAACATGTGTTAACTTATTTGTCAATAGTTAACATACTGTTAAATATATGGCTAATATTAATATAAATTTATAATTTATTCTTAAATAACAAAGAAACTCAATACTTGGCATGTTTACAAAAAACGAGCAGTTAAACGCTCGTTTTTCTAAATCCCACTGTAGTGGGTGGCCAGAGGGAGTTGAACCCTCGCTAGCGGCGCCACAAGCCGCTGTTCTACCGTTAAACTATGGCCACCATAATCCCAGCAAGGCTGGAAAATGCCAAATTACAAAATCCAAATGTCAAACAAATTATAAATCATAAATAAAAAATGTCAAAAATTATTTTTGTAATTTATATTGCTTCGCAAAATATGGTGCTCCCGGTAGGAATCGGACCTACATTTAAGGCTTAGAAGGCCTCCGTTCTATCCATTGAACTACGGGAGCTTATAATTTATATTTTGCAACATATCTCTTAACTGCTGTCTCAACAATCTCTTGCCTTCGGCAGTCTTTAAAAATTTTTCTCTTCTTATCGCATCGCTTTGCAAAAAATATCCCTCATAGTGAATTAGCTTCACAGGTCTTTTATTTTTTGTAGACACAACCTTACCGTTCTTATGTTCTAAATAACGTCTTTTCAAATCTGCTGTAGAACCAGTATATAGTTGATTATTGTTAAGATGTAAAATGTAGACATAATACATATAAACGGAATCGCCGTATCATTCGATACGGTAAAAATCTATATTTCCAGCTTAGAAGTTTACCCTGTCGAATGGCAGGGGCTGCCGTTCTATCCATTGAACTACGGGAGCAAAGTTGCGATAACTTTTACTTTTTTATATTTTTGGCTAATTTTTTAAAAACAGCGCTTTGGTATAAACGAAAGCTCGGCCGTTTTTCTTTTTCATAAATGTAAAACGTGCCTATAACTATCTTACAATTTTTGCAAATTAACTCTCTTGTCTGGCTGGGAATATTAGGGGTAAAAATACGGTCTAAATAGAGCCGTTTAAGCGGCCCCGGGCCGTCTTTTTGGTATGATAACAAATAAGATTTACAGCTACTACAGTAAACGTGAAGAACCCGGGCATAGCCGCCTCTGGCTTTTCTATATTTATCATTTTTTAACTTAAATTCTGTTCGTTTCACAAAACTATTAATCTTTAATTACTAAAGGCGCGAGCATTCCCCGCGCCTTTACCCTTACACCTTTTAAATTACTTGATATTGGCGCAAATTTTATGTCTGCGCCTATATCATACTATATGCACTTAATGCTGTAAAAGGTGATGGGGTTTAGTTTTACATATTTTGAAGCACTTGTGAATAGAAAACTAGCGCCGGAACCCGTGTCTGTTATCTCTGTCTCTATGATTATGGTCATGGTTGGAACGCCCGCCGCGGCTAAACCCGCCGAAACCCCCAAAACCGCTTTCTTGTTTTCCTTTTTCGTCTTTCCAAAGTTCGCTATTGCCGTCCAATCCTTTCATGGTCAAACTGACGCGGTCGTCTTCCACGCCTTTGACGCAAACTTCCACTTCATCGCCTATTTTTAACAAATCCGCCGGACTGCCGACGCGGTAAGGCGCCATTTCGCTTACGTGCACCATGCCGTCGTTGCCGCCCGGCAGGCTGACAATCACGCCAAAATCCATTACGCGCGTAACTTTGCCGCGGAAAGTTTCGCCCGGCTTAAACTCGCGCAAAATGTCTTCTATCATCTGTTTTGCTTTTTCCATTCCTTCCGCGTTCGTCGAGCAGATGGAAACCAAGCCCTCGTCCGAAATGTCAATCGTTACTCCGGTATCTTTAATAATGCCGTTAATGATTTTGCCGCCGGTACCGATAACTTCCCCGATGCGGCTCGGGTCAATTTTAAACGAAATAATGCGCGGCGCGTACGGGCTTAATTCAGGCCGCGGCGCGCTGATTGCTTTATTCATGCCGGCTAAAATTTCCAGCCGCGCCTTTTTTGCCCGCGCTAATGTTTCTGCCACAAGTTCCAGCGGCAACCCTAAAGTTTTGGTATCAAGCTGAATGGCGGTAATGCCCTCGCGCGTGCCGGCAACTTTAAAATCCATTCCGCCCTCGCCGTCTTCCAAATCCTGCAGGTCGGTAATGATTTTCCAGCTCTTCATGTCCGGCGTGCTGGCTAATCCCATCGCAATGCCGGCTACCGCTTTTTTAATCGGCACCCCGGCGTCCATCAACGCTAAAGACGATCCGCAAGTTGAACCCATTGACGAAGAACCGTTAGAGCCAAGCACTTCGGAGACAACGCGAATGGTGTAAGGAAATTCTTCTTCCGAGGGCAATACCGGACGCAGCGCTTTTTCCGCCAAAGCGCCATGGCCGATGTCGCGCCGAGACGGCCCAAACATCGGTTTCACTTCGCCCACGCTGTACGGCGGAAAATTATAATGATGCATGTATTTTTTGGTGGACTTGCCTTCTAAATTTTCCAAAAATTGCTCGTCGCCCGGCGAACCCAAAGTGACGGTGGAAAGCACCTGCGTTTCCCCGCGCTGAAACAGGGCCGAGCCGTGCGTGCGCGGCAATATGGCCACTTCCGAAGACAGCGGGCGAATTTCGTCTAACTTGCGGCCGTCAACGCGTTCGCCCCGCTCCAAAATGCCGCGCGTTACTTCGGCCTCTACGATTTTTGGCGCCAACTCCTCCGTTATTTTTTTAGCGAGCGCCGCTTCAACTTTTTTGCCTAACAAATAATTAACCGCTTCTTCTTTGATGGCCGCAACCTGCGCTTTGCGCTCCTGCTTTTTGTCAGTCGGGATTTCTTTAGCGAATAAATATTGAGCGGCGTTTTTGGCTAACCAGTCTTGAGCGAGTTTCTGCGCCGGCCGCTCATCTTCACTTAGGTCGGCCTGCAAGCGCGATTTCGCATTCGCGCTTTCATTAATGTTTGGCTTCAACTCCGCCTGCATTTTTTTAATTAAATCCAAAGCCGGCTTCATTTCTTTCAGCGCTTGCTTCATCGCGGCTAACGCGTCTGATTCGGCCACTTCTTTCGCGCCCGCTTCCAGCATAATAATTTTATTGTCAGCGCCGGCAACGGTTAAATCCAAGTCGCTTAATTTTTCTTGTTCTTGGCTGGGATTAAAAACTAACCCCCCATTGACGCGGCCGATTTTAATGCCGGCGATTGGGCCCGCCCAATTTATATTAGAAATCGCTAAAGTGGCGCTAGCGGCAAGAAGAGAAACGAGTTCCGGATCGTTTTCATTGTCAGCGGAAAGCACCGTTAAAATAATCTGAACGTCTTGGCGGCTTTGCTGGTTAAACAGCGGACGGATGGCGCGGTCAACCAGGCGCGCGGCTAAAACCGATTCGTCGGACGGGCGGCCTTCGCGTTTTATCCAGCGCGAGCCCTTAATCATCCCCGCCGCGTACAAGCGCTCTTCGTAACCAACGAACAGGGGGAAATAGTCCATGCCTTCTTTAGCTTCTTTAGTTTGAACGACCGCAGCCAAAATAACCGTGTCGCCGTAGCGCACGGTCACCGACGCAGTTGCTTGCTGCGCGAGTTTCCCGGTGGAAATCGTGAGAGTGCGGCCAAGCCACTCACAGGAATATTTTTTCTCTGTCATAAATTTTTTTCAGTCGTCTCTAACCTTTTTTCCCTCCCCTTTCGGAGGGGAGGGTTAGGGTTGGGTGGACTTTATTTTCGCCTCTCCCAGCTCATCTTTGTTACTAAGATGATTTAGAAACAACTGCTTCCTTTCACTTGTGCCTTGGCCGACAAACTACAGACGCGCGATTTTTATAAAAAATCTGACGGCTATCTGTCTGCCGGCCAAAAACATTAATAATAAATCTACTAATTACAAATTATTTACTAATATACTAATTACGAATCCGCACTTAAATACCACATTTGTATATTTGTATGTAATTTGTAATTGGTAGGAGGAGTTTACTTTAAAAATTTCCTTGCTCCGCCCAAATCAATAAAATCATCCGCCTCTTCAATTAATTTTGACGAACAAGTTTTTTGAAACGCCATTACTTCCACGATGCAGCCCAGATGGTCGCGTAAAAATCTGACTAACGGCAAAAAATCCCCGTCGCCGGTCACCAGCACGACGACATCGAGCTTCGGCGCTATGCGAATCGCGTCTATCGCCATCCCGACGTCCCAATCGGCTTTTTTTACGCCGGATAAAAATATTTGCAAGTCCTTAATGCGAACCTCAAAGCCCTGTTTATCAAGCGCTTCCAAAAACGATTCCTCTTCTCCCGTTTTAGTTTTAATCGCGTAAGCAATCGCCCGGATTAATTTCCGCCCGCTTACCGCTTCTTTTAATATTTGCCCGAAATCAACTCGCCGCTGAAATAAATTCTTGGCCGAGTGGTACATATTGGCCACATCCACAAAAACTCCCACCCGCTGTTCTTTATGTTTTATCATAGTTCAAATAGTTAATACGCTTACTTTTAACTTTCTGCCCTTCTCTCCGCCGCCGCTTCTTCCGCGTCTTCGCGGTCCTGCGCCCTTTGTTTGGCCGCTTCCAGCTCTTCCTGTTCGCGGCGCTTAATTTCCGCTTCCTCTTCAATCATTTTTTTGCCTATTTTTAATTTTAATTTGCCGACTAATTCAATAAAGGCCTTTTCATCTTCTTTTTGCAAGTATTTCAGGAGTTTGCGGCGCTCGGCTACTTTGCGCAACAGTCCGCGCCGAGAGGAATTATCATGCTTATGCCGATTTAAATGTTCGGTTAAAAGTTTAATTTCTTCGCTTAAAATGGCAATTTGCACTTGGGAAGAACCGGTATCTTTTTCGTGCGTGCGGAATTTGTTAATGATCCGCTGCTTAATTTTTTTGTCTAACATACCTTGTTTTGACTACATTCCGAGTGAAGGATGACAAAACCATCACTAAGAATAAGCAAGTTATTTTATAATTTTGTAAATTCTTCAACTGTTAAATTAGCATCTTTAATAATTTCATGCAATAAGCCCGACTTAAGAGTATGATGCAATGGTACTGTTATTAATTTGCGTGTTTTATCACTACAACGAAAACGAACATGGCTTCCTTTCTGCCTAATTATTTGATACCCGACTTTCTCTAACTTCTTTATTGCCTTTTTACCAGATATAACGGGTAATTTAGGCATATTTATCTTTTAAGCTGATCAAATGGAGGCTAATATTATTTAGCTTTTTTGGTATTTCTTTTGCATCTTCTAAACAAAGCTCGGTTGCTTCTTTGATATTTTTTAATGCCTCCTCTATTGTTTCGCCTTGGCTGTAGCATCCTTCCAAACTTGGGTTAATAACTACATAGCCGCCTGTTTCATCCTCTTTTACGATTACGGGAAAGGTTTGATTTTTGTAATTTACTTTCATATGTTTCTGATTATTACGTTTAAATCAATATAACATATCAAAACTAAAAATACAAGGGAATGTGTCGTTATGTATTTTGTGTTATGTGTTAAGTGTATATTTCTTGCTAATATTAGCTAAAATATATTAAAATTATTGACATACTATTATAAGTATATTATATTTAATATGTTTGATCAGCACCAAGGGAGTGCGAGCATGGACATTTTCCCATCCTTTTCAGAATGGTAAAACCATGTCAGCACTGAAACGATTTTTTCCTTGTTTGAAGGTTAACCAAATCTCCAATGAGGAAAATTCGTTTATCCGCCTCGGTGGCTTCAGCTCTTTGAGCGAAGCCATTGAGGCGCTGGTGAACGCAAAACTTAATTCGCGTTCGCCAATCGTTCAGGGGCTCCACCGCGTTGATGTCCCTGAAGCGATTGATACCATCACTCAATTTTCTTCGATTGAGTGACGGGGAATAAAATTTTAGAGGTAATTAGGGAATTAGAAGAACTTCGGTTCGACTAATTCCCTTTTTTCTTTTTTCAAATATATTTAAATCGTTATCTAACTAACAAAAACGGTTGTTATATAAACTCTCACGCCAAAGTTTTTGGTGTTATGTTAACTTTATAATTTAAAAAACCCGATGCAGTTTGACCACATCTGGTTAT